>Ga0208159_1000429_pt1 | contig 17192 bp, 12 predicted proteins | sample 9_EtaG_FD_184082 | JGI IMG/M metagenome (GOLD analysis project Ga0208159, IMG submission 184082) | Marine viral communities from the Subarctic Pacific Ocean - 9_ETSP_OMZ_AT15188 metaG (SPAdes) (version 2) | ecosystem: Environmental > Aquatic > Marine > Oceanic | place: Pacific Ocean | collected... | reverse complement strand
GTGTCCCAAGTTCATTTACACCTGCTTCACATAATCACGCCGCTAGTGAGATTACTTCTGGAACTCTTGCTACTGCTAGAATACCTAACTTAGCTGCAAGTAAAATAACAAGCGGCACGTTTGCTAATGCTAGAATATCTGCGTCAAGTGTTACACAACACGTTACTGGTATATCATCTACGCAATCACAAAAATTAGGTTATATAACAGTAAATGGGGCTGCAAATCTAGACACTATGCAGACTAATATATCGTCAAATGCAACCACTGCTGGTAATGCACTCCCAAAAGCTGGTGGTACAATGACAGGTAATATTGATATGGACAATAATAATCTTGTTGATGTAGGAGATTTTAATATTCCTAGCACACTAACAATACAAGCAGGTGGTGATATTACTGTTGCAGGCACAACAACATTCCAAGAAACAACTGATCATGAATCTCACAGCTCGTGGACAGATAATTCAAAAATAAGATTAGGTAGCTCAAATGATTTAGAAATATATCACGATGGTAGTGATTCTTATGTTAGTGATACAGGAACTGGTGATTTAATTTTAAAAGGTAGCAGTAATGTTAAAATAGAAAGCGCAGATGGGAAAAAGATGTTTATGGGGAATGGCTCGCAATCCTTTTTATATCATGACAATAATATAAAACTACAAACAACAAGTATAGGTGTTAATATAACAGGTAAAATTGATGCAGACTCTATTCATAGACAACCTCATTTTATATCATTTATGATTCAAGGAAATCCATTTGCAGATACACCTGGAACAAATTTTAAACTATTACCTATATCAAGTAGCGGCGGTAGTGCAGCGAATAATTTTTCATCTCCAAATACAGACGCCTATATAGTAGCACCTTATGGTGGAAGAATAAAATCACTTATTATAAGAAACGTTAGGAATACACCTACTAGTGGGCCAACAAGAATAAGAGTTTATAAAAATGGAGCTACAAGTTCAACAACTGGTTACGTCACCCCAACTGGAACAGGTGTGGGTATGTATGCTAGATGGACGTTTAGTGATACATTTAGCCAATACGATAGAATTCAAATGGCTTTTAATTCTAGTAGTAGTACAACAGATTGGAAAGATTGTACTGCAGTTTTAGAAATGCAATACGATAATTATAGTTATTAAAATTAATAAATTATGAAAGAAAATCACGAATATAATATTATAACTGATGGTGATCAAAGATATGTAAATGGAGATCTTATATTTGTACCGTACATGGAAGGCACTAATGATGAAATATATAAGCATTATATTGAAAAAGTTCTAGCATTAGATTGGAAACATTATAAACTTTATTTAACAGGGGGTATTTTACATGGCTGGAAAACAACAGATATAGATATTTGTATTACAGGTGAAGTAGACGATGACTTACCTATATTAATGGAAAAATGTCACGCTATAGGACCTATAGATATATATTACTGTTCAACTGTTGAAGATATTTTTAAAATTTCAACTGACGGAAAAGTATGGGAATTTGCAAAATCAAGGTCAGTATTAGAAGATGGTTTTACTCCATTAAGAGGCGTATGGAAAAAAGACGGTTTATTTTGGATGTCAGAAAAATTTAACGCAAAAGGAAAAACATACGATAAAGAACCTTTAGCATTAAATTAATAAAAGTAAAAATTGCGTAAAATACGTAATGATATAAACATAGTAATAACAATTAAAATTAAATTTTATGGCAAAGAAAACAGATGATTTAAAAATCACAGACGAAGAATTAAAACTAATTCAAGAACAAGTAAACGTTATCAATAATTTGCAAATGCAAATTGGTGGTTTAGAAATGCAAAAACAAATTGCAGTACTTACAGTGCAAAAGTCACAAGGTGAGTTAAGTCAATTACAAAATACACTTGAAGAAAAGTACGGTAAAGTATCTGTAAATTTAACAGATGGTACTATAAAAGAAATTGAAGAAGATGAGCCTAGTAAGGAAGATTAGTATTGGACGAGATTATAAAAATGATGCAATGCACTATGCTGTAGGTCAAGAAGTTTACGGAGGGCACACTATATGTGATATAGTTGAACAAGATGATAAATTTTCTATTTTTATTAAAAAGAAAAATGAAGTTTTACCTTGGAAAGATTTCAATAAAAATATGGCAATTGCAGTCGAATATAATTTGGAATATTAATGCAAAGTGTATTTGATTTTATAATAAAACCAAAATCCAATAGATACGACAATACCAAACAAATCGGTGATTCAGAATTACTGTTAAACACAGAAATATCAGATCACCGGTATGTTAGTCGTGTTGGAATTGTTTTAGCCACACCTAAATACGAAAAAACTGAAATTAAAACTGGTGATGAAGTAATTGTTCATCATAATGTTTTTAGAAGATGGTATGATGTATACGGTGTAGAAAAAAACAGCAGGAGTTATTATAAAGAAAACCAATACTTTGTAAAGTCAGACCAAATTTTTCTTTACAAAAGAAATAATAAATGGCATGCGCCTAAGGGTTATTGTTTTATTAAACCAATTGAATCAAATAATATATTATTAGAAAAAGAAGTTCCATTAAGAGGTATTATCAAATATGTTGATAGCGAGCTTAAAGATATAAATAAAGAAGATTTAGTTGGATTTACGCCAAGCAGTGAATATGAATTTATTGTTGATGGCGAAAGATTATATAGAGTATTAACTAATTCAATATCTATTAAGTATGAACGTCAAGGAAACGAAAAAGAATATAATCCAAGCTGGGCATAAAGCAGTTGAAGAACTGATTAAAGTTGCTAAAGAAAGAATTGTTGATTCGGATGATGATGTTTCAGCAGATAGATTAAAGAATGCAGCGGCAACAAAAAAGCTAGCCATATTTGACGCTTTTGAAATACTTAATCGTATTGAAGAAGAAAAAAATATGTTAGAAGATAAGCCTAAAGAAATTAAAAAAGAAAAAGCTTTTAGAGGTTTTGCGGAAGGGAGGTCTAGGTAATGTATAAACAAACATTATATAACGTTATAGAGCCTATAAAAATTAATACAATAAAAAGGCTTAACAAATCAAAAAAGTGGAAATACGGCTATAATAAAGAGCATGACGTTGTTGTTATAAGCAAGTCTGGTCAGATTGGCGAAATATACCAAATACAAAACTTAAAAATAGCTTTACCTAAGCAAAAAAATATATATAAGTTTAAAACTAACAAGTGGAGTAGATTTGAATATCCAAAAGTTTTAGAAAAAATTAAAACTGTTTTTGATTTTAAACAATATCCACAAGACTTTAAAGAAAAATGGTATGATTACATCGATAATGAATTCACTCGTAGAGAAGAAGGTTTTTGGTTTTACAATAAAGGCATTCCTACTTACATTAGTGGTACTCATTACATGTACTTGCAGTGGTCTAAGATTGACGTCGGGGCTCCCGAATTTAGAGAATCAAATAGATTATTCTTTATTTTCTGGGAAGCTTGTAAGGCAGATTCACGATCCTATGGGATGTGTTATCTTAAGAACAGGAGGTCCGGGTTTTCTTTCATGGCATCAGGAGAGGTTGTTAACTTGGCAACCATATCAAGTGACAGTAGGTATGGTATATTATCAAAGTCCGGTGCCGACGCCAAGAAGATGTTCACAGATAAGGTGGTTCCCATCTCTGTCAATTACCCCTTCTTTTTCAAACCGACCCAGGACGGAATGGACCGCCCAAAGACCGAGCTTGCCTACCGTGTCCCCGCAACCAAGTACACCCGTCGTAAACTTACCGCCGCCGCCACCGACGAAACCTTACAGGATGAATTACAGGGTCTCGACACCACCATCGATTGGAAAAACACCGGTGACAACGCCTACGATGGGGAGAAACTCAAACTCCTCGTACATGATGAATCGGGGAAGTGGGAACGTCCGAACAACATCCTCAACAACTGGAGGGTTACGAAAACCACATTAAGATTAGGTAGTAGAATTATTGGTAAGTGTATGATGGGTTCAACAAGCAACTCGTCAGATAAAGGAGGTGAGGAATTTAAAAAATTATATAATGACTCAGACGTTACAAAAAGAAACCGCAATGGACAGACTCGCTCAGGATTATATTCTTTGTTCATTCCTATGGAATGGAATTTCGAAGGATTCATTGATTCTTATGGAGTACCTGTATTCGAAACTCCCAAAAAAGAAGTTAAAGATGTCCACGGATCAATTATTGATGTGGGAGTTATTAGCCACTGGGAAAACGAAGTTGAAGGTTTAAAAGGAGATCAAGACGCTTTAAATGAATTTTATAGACAATTCCCGCGAACCGAAGAGCACGCGTTTAGAGACGAAACAAAAAACAGCATATTTAATTTAACAAAAATTTACGAACAAATTGATTACAATGATGAAGTCGCAAATCTGTCACAAATTACCGTCGGCAGTTTTACGTGGAAAAATGGAATTAAAGATACAAAGGTCCAGTTTACGCCAAATCCTAACGGAAGGTTTAAAATCAGCTGGGTTCCGAATGTAAAATTACAAAATAATATTATAATTAAAAACGGTATAAAATATCCTGGTAATGAGCATATGGGTGCGTTTGGATGTGATAGTTATGATATATCTGGGACTACTGACGGGCAAGGTTCTAAAGGTTCATTACATGGTTTAACTAAGTTTAGTATGGAAAACGCTCCTGCTAATATATTTTTTTTAGAATATATAGCTAGACCACAAACAGCGGAAATGTTTTTTGAAGACGTTTTAATGGCATTAGTATTTTACGGCATGCCTTTATTAGCAGAAAACAATAAACCAAGACTTTTATATTATTTAAAAAGAAGAGGCTATAGAGGTTATTCAATGAATAGACCTGATAAAGCCAGAAATAAATTATCAGTTACAGAAAAAGAAATAGGTGGAATACCTAACTCAAGCGAGGATATAAGACAAGCTCACGCTGCTGCAATTGAAACATATATTAACGATCATGTTGGTATTACTGGAGATGGAACATATGGAGGCATATATTTTAATAGAACATTAAATGACTGGGCTAAGTTTGATATAAACAAAAGAACAAAATTTGATGCCGCTATAAGTTCTGGGCTAGCAATTATGGCTTGTAATAAAAATAAATACAAACCTAATGTTGAAAGAATAAAATCAAAAGTAAATATTAATTTTTCAAAATACGAAAATAAAGGAACTACATCAAAAATAATAAAAAATTATGGCTGAATCAGTTATGAAAAACTACTTTCCAAGTCAAACGGCTAGCGATGATAAAAAAATCTCGATGGAGTATGGCTTAGAAGTTGCTAAAGCTATAGAAAATGAGTGGTTTAAAAAATCATCTGGTATTAACAGATATTTACAAAATCAAAATAATTTTCATAAACTAAAGTTATACGCTAGAGGAGAGCAAAGCATACAAAAATATAAAGACGAATTATCTATTAATGGTGATTTATCATATCTTAATTTAGATTGGAAACCAGTTCCTATTATACCTAAATTTGTTGATATAGTTGTAAATGGTATAGCTGAAAGAACATATGATATAAAAGCATATTCTCAAGACCCATATGGTGTACAAAAAAGAACCGCATATATGCAATCCTTAATGGTTGATATGGAAACTATATCAATAACCGATTATATACAACAAAATTTTGGAATAAATTTGTCTAATACTCCTAAAGAAAATTTACCAGCTAATGATGAAGAATTGCAACTACATATGCAATTAAACTACAAGCAGGCTATTGAAATAGCTGAAGAACAAGCTATTCAAACAATATTTAATCAAAACAACTACGAATTAACTAAGAAAAGATTCTATTATGATTTAGCCGTTATAGGTATAGGTTGTGTAAAAAATATTTTTACTCAATCAGAAGGTATTAAAATAGAATATGTTGATCCCGCAAATATAGTTTATTCAAAAAGTGAATCACCTTATTTTGATGATTTATATTACATTGGCGAAATGAAATCAGTAAATTTAAATGAACTTAAAAAAGAATTTCCTGACTTAACTAATGAAGACATGGATCAACTGTTAAAAAATGGAGGTGGCAGTTATAATTTAACAAACAGATATACTCAGCAAGCAAGCAAAGCGGATAATAATACTATAGAGGTTTTATATTTTAATTATAAAACTTATATGAATGAAGTTTATAAAGTAAAAGAAACAGCAACAGGCGCCGAAAAAATTATAAGAAAGTCTGATGCGTTTAATCCCCCTAATCATGTTAAAGGATTAAAATTTGAACGTATTGCTAAAAACATAGAGGTTCTTTATGAAGGTGTATATATACCAGGAGCTAAAAAGCTTCTTAAATGGAATTTATGTGAGAATATGTTGCGAGAAAAGAGCGATGTTAATAAAGTAAAATTAAATTATTCTTTGGTTGCTCCTAGAATGTATAATGGGAATATTGAATCTTTAGTAGGGCGTATTACAGGCTTTGCTGATATGATACAACTAACTCATTTAAAAATACAACAAATATTAGCTAGAATGGTTCCAGATGGAGTTTATGTTGATGCTGATGGTTTGGCTGAAGTTGATTTGGGTAATGGAACAAATTATAATCCACAAGAAGCATTGAACATGTTTTTTCAAACTGGTAGTATAATTGGTAGATCATTTACATCTGACGGCGATATGAATCCAGGTAAAGTACCTATTCAGGAAATTAGTAATTCTGCAGGAACAAATAAACTAGCGGCATTAATAAGCACTTATAATTATTATATGCAAATGATTAGAGATGCTACTGGGTTAAATGAAGCTAGAGATGCAAGCACACCTGATAAACACGCTTTAGTTGGTATACAAAAATTAGCTGCCGCTAATAGTAATACAGCAACTAGACATATATTACAAGGAGGTTTATTTTTAACAGCTGAGACTGCTGAAAAAATATCATTAAGAATATCTGATGTATTAGAATATTCTCCAACCGCAAATGCTTTTATACAAAGTATTGGGGCACATAACGTTGCTACATTAGGAGAATTGTCAGAATTACATTTACACGACTTTGGTATATTTTTAGAATTAGAACCTGATGAAGAACAAAAACAAGTATTAGAAAATAATATTCAAGTTGCAATAGGTCAAAATAATATTGAATTAGAAGATGCTATTGATATAAGAATGATAAAAAATGTTAAGTTAGCTAATCAATTGCTTAAACTTCGTAGAAAGAAAAAAATACAAAGAGACCAGCAGTTGGCACAACAAAACATACAAGCACAGGCTCAGGCCAATGCTCAAGCACAACAAGTTGCGGCTCAAGCGGAGGTGCAAAAACAACAAGCGTTAACTCAAAGTAAAATTCAATTAGAACAAGCTAAGAATCAGATGGACATGAATAAATTAATGCAAGAGGCTGATTTGAAAAAGCAATTGATGATGTTAGAATTTGAAATGAACATGCAGTTACATAACGCAAAAAATAATATTGAAAAAGAAAAGGTAAAAGAAAAAGAAGATCGTAAAGATGAAAGAACTAAAATACAGGCCTCTCAACAAAGCGAACTAATTAATCAACGTAAAAATAATTTACCACCTAAAAGCTTTGAATCTGGTGGGAATGATATTTTAAGCGGTGATTTTGGCTTAGGTGCATTTGAACCTAGGTAATATATAAATTGTATAATCATATAATATTTTATTATGGCAGAAAAAATTAAAGCAAAAGTTGTAGAGACTGAAGAAAAGTCTTTGCAAGAAAAAGAACAAGAAGTACAAAAAAATTCTGGATTCGACGAAGAATCTGGTATGTACAAAGTAGATTTAACACAACCACCTAAAAAAGACGAAGATGCCGTTCAAGAACAAGAAACAGAAGATAGCTTGCCTAGCGGAAGCGTCAAGGCTGAAGAAGCTGGGGAAGAAACCGAAGTGGGATTGCAAGAAGTACGACAAGAAGAAGAAGTAGAAGAAGTATCTAAAGAAACTGAGGAAGAAACGATATTAGAAGAAATTACAAATGAAGAAGATACAACTGACGATACAGGAGTGGATGGCAGCGATGAGGTTGCCGAGCCCGCACCGGAACAAGAAGAAATATTACAGGAAAACGAAACACAAGAAAAAATAGAATATCCTGATAATATTCAAGATCTAGTAAAGTTCATGAATGAAACAGGTGGAACTTTAGAAGATTATGTTGCGTTAAATAAAGATTATGAAAAATTTGAGCAAATGGATTTATTGCATGAGTACTACACTCAGGCAAAACCACATTTATCAGTTGATGAAATTGCATTTTTAATTGATGACAAATTTTCATATGATGAAGAAATTGACGATCCAAAAGATATTAAAAGAAAAAAATTAGCTTTTAAAGAAGAGGTTGCGCAAGCAAAAAATCATTTAGAAAATCAAAAGGCTAATTATTATAAAGAAATAAAAGGCGGTTCAAGATTAACACCTGAAGCGCAAAAAGCTATGGATTTTTTTAGTAGATATACTGAAGAAACACAAGCTAATGAAAAAATAACACAATCTCAAAGGAATGTGTTTAACAATAAAACCAATTCGCTTTTTAACGATAAGTTCAAAGGTTTTGAATACAATGTCGGAGATAAGAGATTTAGGTTTAATGTGAAGAATGTAAATGAGGTTAGAGAGACCCAGAGCGACATCAATAACTTTACTAAGAAGTTCTTAGATAAAGAAAATAAGATGGCAGATGCTCCTGGTTATCATAAAGCTTTATTTACCGCGATGAATTCTGACGCTATTGCTCAGCATTTTTATGAGCAGGGAAAAGCAGATGCTATTAAAGAATCTGTTAAAACTGCAAAAAACATCAATATGAATCCACGATCAGGGCATCAAGAGGTTCAAGTTGGAGGCATAAAAGCGAGAGTTTTAGGAGAAGATTCATCTGGAATTAAACTAAAATTAAAAAACTATTAAAACTTTTGAAAAATGGCAAACAATAATGTTTCATTTGCTGGCCCAGTGGCCGGCAGTATAGTTACTCCTGCAGCTCAGAAAATGACGCTAACAAGTAACTATTTAAACTTTCATGGTTCAGGTGGTGCAAACTGGTCACAGCAGTATTTACCTGAATTATATGCTCAAGAAGTTGAAAGGTACGGAAACCGTTCAGTTTCTTCTTTCTTGAGAATGGTAGGTGCTGAAATGCCTATGGCTTCTGATCAAGTTATTTGGTCTGAGCAGGGTAGATTACACCTAGCTTATAATGGTCAAATTAATCCAACTAATGGATTGGTTGATACTATTACAGGAATTGACTCTGGGGCAACAGAGGCTCATGCAATCAGAAAAGGAGCTACGGTTGTAGCTGTTGTTGGTGGTGTTGTATTTAAAGCTTTTGTTAAAATTGGTGTTGAATCTTTTTCAGATAGATTAACAATTGTACCTTACGGTGCAGAAAATGTTAATGACTTATCTGGTATTGCAGACACTGATAACCAAGTTATTAAATTCTTTGTTTATGGTTCTGAATTTAACAAAGGTACTGACAGCATGACTGAATCTGTAGAGCCTGTGTTCAAATCTTTCACTAACAAGCCAATGATTATCAAAGATCACTTTGAAATTTCTGGTTCTGATACTGCTCAAATTGGGTGGGTTGAAGTAAGTGGTGAAGCTGGACAAGCTGGTTACCTATGGTATATGAAAGCTGAAGGAGATACTAGAGTAAGATTTGAAGACTATTTAGAAATGACAATGATCGAAGCAGAAAAATCTGCAGCTGCTGCTGACGCGGTGGTTCCAGCTGGATCTGAAGGTTTATTATCTGCAATTGCAAACAGAGGTATTGTAGCAACGAATCAATTTGATTCTTCTACAACTGCTGGTGATAAACTTGCTGAGTTTGATTTATTATTAAAAGAATTAGACAAGCAAGGTTCAATTGAAGAAAATATGTTATTCTTAGATAGAGACGCTAATCTTTACATTGACGATTTACTTGCGGGATTGAACCCACACGTAACTGGCGGTGTAAATTACGGTGTATTTGAAAACTCTGCTGACATGGCTCTTAATTTAGGCTTTACTGGATTTAGAAGAGGTTCTTATGACTTCTACAAAACTGACTGGAAATATCTTAACGATGCTTCTACAAGAGGTTTAGTAGGTGGATTAAAAGGACTTTTAGTACCTGCTGGTACATCTTCAGTTTATGACCAACAATTAGGTAAAAACGTTAGAAGACCTTTCTTACACGTAAGATATAGAGCTTCTGAAATGGATGATAGAAGAATGAAGTCTTGGATTACTGGATCAGTTGGCGGAGCTACTGCATCAGGTATTGACAAAATGGAGATTCACTATCTTTCTGAAAGATGTTTAGTAACACAAGCTGCTAACAACTTTATCAGATTTGACTCTTAACAATTAATTTAAAGGAATGGGTGCTTCGGCACCCTGCCCTTTATTATAACTTTTATTATATTATATTATGGAAAAAACAAAAAAACAAGAACCTATAAAAAAGGTTGTTGAAAAACCTGTAGAGGTTAAAAAAGAAATTAAAAAAGAATACAAAGACAAAGTGTATGAATTAAATTTAAATAATACACCTATTGTATATGTATTAAAAAGCAGAGGTCTTTTTTGGTTTGATGAAGAGTTAGGATATGAAAGAGAAATGAAATATTGTGAAAACCAAAGAACAGTATTTGTTGATGAAATGAAAGGGCCAGAAAGATTAAGTCATGTTATTTTTAGAGATGGACAATTATTTGTTCCAAAAGAAAAACAAACATTACAAAAATTTTTAGATTTACACCCTTGGAATGGCACTAAATTTACTGAATATAATCCTGTAGTAATTGCTGAAAATGATATGCAATATCTTGAAGCTGAAATTGAAGCATTAAATGCAGCTCAAAGCTTAGATGTTGATAGAATGGAAGCTATATTAAGATCAGAATACGGAAATAAGGTATCTAGCATGAGTTCTAAGGAGATTAAAAGAGATGGATTGCTATTTGCTAGGAAAAATCCTTATTTGTTCTTAGAATTAGCAAATGATGAAAACATAAATATTAGAAATCTTGGAATTAAAGCTACTGAAATGGGTATTATAAAACTATCAAATGACCAAAGAACATTTATGTGGGGCACAAATGATAGAAAACTTATGACAGTTCCATTTGATGAAAATCCATATTCTGCTTTAGCACAATACTTTAAAACCGATGAAGGTGTAGAAGTATATCAAACTATTGAAAAGAAACTAAAGTAAAACAAAATGTAGGTAAGGCCTGCTTTTGTGGGCCTTAACCTATAATAAAAAAATAATGGCAGTAAACGTAAACACAGTATACCAAAGGGTATTAGCTATAACAAATAAAGAGCAGCGAGGTTATCTTACGCCTCAGGAGTTTAATACCATTGCAAATCAAGCGCAGCTTGACATATTTGAGCAGTATTTTTATGACTTAAATCAATTTAGCAGAATACCTGGCAACCAAACAGAGTACTCTGACATGGTTGAAATATTAGAAGAAAAAATAAGTTTATTTGAAAAACAAGGCTCAGTAACTAATAACGGAACAACTCTACCATCAGATTTATACAGATTAGGGTCTGTTTTAACAAATTGCCCTTCTTGCCGAGAAGCAGAACAAATAACTCAAAGAGAATGGTTATATATAAAAACTTCACCAATTGCTACCCCAACAGACGAATATCCTATTTATATAAAAGATAATACTGGAATAAAAGTATATGGCTCTAATAATTCTCAAATAACATCCGGGGTATATGCTAACTATATAAAAACACCAGCCACTGTTTCTTGGGTTGCAAATTCTACAACAGGGCTATATCTTTCAAATAGCTCGGTAGATTTTGAATTACATGCTTCTGAAGAAACAGATTTAGTAATTAAAATATTAGCATTAGCGGGTATAATAATAAAAGACAACTCTATTTATGCTGTTGCTAGTGGAGAAGATACAAAAAGTGTACAACAAGAAAAAGCGTAAAACATGGCATTTATAACTCAAACAAATTATCAATATTATAATACTGGACAAAAGTTTATAGCAACCGCAAATCAAACTCAGTTTTTATTAACGTTAGATCCTCTTCCAACATCAAAATCAAAATTTAATGTTTTTATTAATGGAGTTGAAGTTGATGATAACTTATATACATATTCTCAATCTGGGAATAATGCTGGTAAAGTAATATTTTCTGCAGGTCGAACAGCAGGAGATATTATTCAAGTTACACTCTCCAACCCTATTATTGCCGGAAATTATAGATACATATCTTTAAATGACATAGTTGGTAACTTTATGGTATCTTATGTTGGTAAAGATAAAATAATACCTAGAATAAAAAGAACTGATGTTTTGTTTCATGCTAAAAGAGGCATACAGGAGTTTAGTTATGATATAAGCAAAGTTGAAAAAATACAAGAAATAGAAGTTCCTGATTCATTGGCTATGGTAATGCCGCAAGACTATGTTGATTATGTTCAAATATCTAGAATTGATTCTTTAGGTGTAGAACATCATTTATACCCAGCAAGATTAACTTCAATACCTTCAGAATCTATTGCACAAGCTGGTGATTACTCATATTTATTTGACGATGACGATAGTCTTTTAAAGCAGACACCCGCAACTCAAACAAGATTTAAACAAGCAGATATGGATAATGTAACTGCTACATTTATTGACGATTCATTAGATGATATAGATAGTTTAAATGCAAGAGCAAATGAATATGGCAGAAGATATGGAATAAACCCTGAGTTGGCAACAAGAAATGGTAACTTTGTTATTGATGAACTGAGTGGTCAGATACATTTTAGTGCTGATTTAGTTGGAAAAGTAATAACATTAAAATATGTTTCTGACGGTATGGGAACTGATGCGGAAATGAGAGTTCATAAATTTGCAGAAGAAGCAATATATAAGCATATAGTGTATGCTGTTATGAGTGCTAGATCAAATTCCCCAGAATACGTAATAGCAAGATACAAAAGAGATAGATTTTCAGCAATGAGAAATGCTAAATTGAGATTATCTAATTTAAATCCACGTGAACTTGCACAAGTAATGAGAAATAAATCAAAAGTAATAAAACACTAAGATATGCCAGAAATTAAAAATGCTTTTATTAAAGGTAAAATGAATAAAGACCTTGATGAAAGATTGATTCCTAATGGTGAATATAGAGATGCTGTAAATGTTGACGTTGACTTTTCAGAAGGCAGTGACGTTGGGGCATTAAAAAGTATTTTAGGCAATACTCAAAGAGATACAATAAGTTTACAAGGTGCAAAATGTATTGGTACTGTAAAAGATATTGAAAATAATAAAATATATTGGTTTATTACATCATCAGCAAAAGATTTAATAGCAGAGTGGGATTATCAAGCAAATACATACGATACAATATTAGTTGACCAAAGTAATATATTAAATTTTAATACTGCTAATTTTATAACTGGAGCAAATGTTATTGATGGTATTTTATTTTTTACAGATAATTTAAATGAGCCAAGACAAGTAGATATTGAATATTGGAGAGGCCAAACTTCTGGATCTGCGGGAACTAGCTCTGGGCTAAGTGCAGAAAGAATAACTGTTATTAAAAAATCTCCATTAGCTGCGCCAACTTTAAAAATGAGTAGTTCAGCAAGAGGCGGTTTAGGTACTTCGGGAGATTCTGGTGGTACGGTAATTATGCAGGCTGATTTTGGGTCAACTTCAAGTGTTGGCAATTTAGTACCTTCTATAGATGCTGGGACTTCATTTAATAATGGGAGCTCTGATTTTAGTAAATTTTTAGTAGCAGGTAGTGCTGTAAATCCTAATTATCAAGTTGGAGATGTAATTGTATTAACACATAAATTTACAGAATCTGATGATACTGTAAAAACTATTAAAGCTAGAATAGAATTAACTACTTTTGACGCTACTCAAACTGGCAATAATGTTGGGACATATACAGCTACAGTATTAACTTTATCTGAAAAGGCCCCAGGTGGCACCGTAGCTTATACATGTTCATTAGAAGAAGACGAGCCCTTGTTTAAAGAAAAATTTCCTAGATTTGCTTATAGATATAAATATAATAATGGGCAATATTCTTGTTTTTCTCCATTTTCTAATGCCGCGTTTTTACCAGACCCAACAGTAGGGGGGTTAATAGATGAATCCGATCCTAGCCTTGGAAATACAGGGGTAGAGTATGACGTAAAAGCGGGGTCTAATTTAGCGATGGTTAATAGCCTAAGGTCACTAAAGCTAAGAGATTTAGATCACAATATACATGCTGATGTTGAAGAAATAGATATACTTTATAAAGACTCTGTAAGCACAAATTGTTATTTAGTTGACACTATTAAAAGAAATTCTAGCAATGCTTTCCCAAGTCCTTTAGAATTTGAAGTAAAAGATGATCAAATATTTAAAACTTTACCATCAAATCAATTATTAAGATTATTTGATAGTGTGCCTAGAAAAGCTAAAGCGCAAGAAATTACAGCAAACAGATTAATATATGGTAATTATACTGAAAACTTTAATTTAAAAGATTCTAGTAATCCGCCAGCAAATGTAGAGCCTGTTTTTTCAGTAGGTATACATAATAGATATAATCCTACTGATTCAAATTATGATAATGTTAAAAAAGAAAGACAATCTATAAAGTCAAAAAGAACATATCAATTTGGTGTTGTTTATATGGATGAGTTTGGTAGACAAACGCCTGTGTTAACAAGCAAAACAGGTATTGTAAAAGTTGGGCAAGAAGGAGCTTCTTTTTCGACTAGATTTAAAGCAGCTATAACTTCCAACCCACCTTCATTTGCAAAAACTTATAAATATTTTATAAAAGAAATATCATCTAAAACACATAACTTTATAGGCGATAGTTTTTATCAAGATAAAGAAGGATTTATATATGTTGCAATACCATCTGCAGATATCAACAAAGTAGACGTTGATGATAAAATAGTGCTTAAAAAGAAAAGAGGTAATGATATTTCAAATATTACAGAAGAATTTAAAGTATTAGATAAATATACTACCCCACCTCCGTTTTTAGCTAAACCTTTAAAAGAGGTGTATGTTCCAGACGTATTTGTATTTAGTAAAAACCTTGAACAGGATAGAGATCTACATGTACTAAAGCCTGGATCCTCGCCTGTGCCGGGTAGAAATAGAATAACTGTTGCCGCAATGTATAAATTGCAGGAAACAAATATTGATAGTAGTAACACAATTGGCGATGATACTAAAAGGGGTGTAAGTAGGGAGGCATATGCTTTTTTAAACCCAGGGGCAAGAGTAAAATTTGTTACTGGATCTGGAGAAACAAACGTGTATACAATAGCAAACAAAGAATTAGATTTAGGAGACGATAATGATTTTGAATTGCATTTCACACAGGAATTTGGAGATGATGTAAAAATTCTTTATGATGATTTTGACAGAGATAAACTACTTAATCCTAGTGGTAATGTAAATGTTGGGGCTACATTAGTTGGTGGTGACTCATCTTTAAACGTAAGCACTACTAGCGGCGGAAAACATTATGGAGGCGGTATAAAAATGGTTGTTGTTGATACTGTTGATGAAAGCGGTAAAGAAGAATATCAAGGTAAATTTTTTATAAAAATAAGAAATAATACTAACTTATTAGCAGAATTAAAAGGTGAAGAAGATATAAATAATCTACAAGTATTAAGTACAATATCTTTAGATGGTAATCAGACTGATGATGACCCAAGACAATTTCATATGTACGGCGGTGGTAAAGCTAATACTGATTCATCTGTAACAAGATTAGGCGGCTCTAACCCTTTAACCCCAATGGATGGTGGTTTTAGAGGAGATACTAATCATGGTACTGGCCAAACTGCAACTGATGGTCAATCTTATAATCCTTCAAGAGGATTTATTACTAACGCAGAACTAGATCAAGGGTATCATTTTTGTATAAGAACAGATTTAGCATACGCTAATAAAAGTTCAAAATATGCAACGCTTCCTTTAGTTACTGGTTTAGAAAAGTCTCCGTCTAATAAAAATAATTATAATACAGATAACCCAGTTTATTTAAAATTTGATAGATCAAGAACACAAATTGCGGCGGGCCAAGCGGCAGATAATAATATATATAAAATAACAAGAGTATTTAAATATCTTGAAAGAGGTGGGAGTCTTGCTCAGTTTAACGATGGAGATGCTGTTTATTTCATAAAGCTAGATAAAAATTTAGCCCAAGATTTAATTTTTAACGGAGATGTAGAGCCCGCAACAACTGGTACGGAAGCTAATATAATGCAAATATCAGTCCTCGAGTTTAGAAAAGATGACCAGCTTGTAGGTATACCAGAACCACCTATATTTGAGGTATTACCTAAAGATGATGTTGACATTGATATATATTTTGAAACACAAGAAGTTTTTACAATAGCATCTGATGGCACAAATGATCATGGTAATGTTAATGTATTATCTTACTATAATTGTTTTTGTTTTTTAAATGGAGTTGAGTCTATGTCTATTGGAGATACTTTTAATGGCGCTTCATTAGGAAAAGGTGTTAGAGTATCAACTGTTTTTGAAGATAAACCATATATAGAAGAAAATCATAAAAATAATTTAATATTTTCTCAAATATATAATAATAAAAACGGGTTAAATAGATTAAATCAATTTATTATTGCAGAAGATATTACTAAAGAAATTAATCCAGATTATGGTAGTATACAGTTATTACATACTAGATATAATGATATAATTGCATATTGCGAAAATAAAGTTGTAAAAATATTAACTAATAAAGATGCATTATTTAATGCCGACGGGAATGTTAATGTTACATCTAATAAAGCAGTTTTAGGGCAGGCAATACCTTACAATTCTAATTATGGTATAAGTAAAAATCCAGAAAGCTTTGCTTTTTATACACATAGAGCATATTTTACAGATAGAAAAAATGGCGTAGTTGTAAGGCACTCTATGGATGGTATGGAAGCTATATCGGATTATGGTATGAAAGACTTTTTTAGAGATGCGTTACCGGCTAATACTGGTTATATGGTGGGATCTTATGATATTAGAAAGCATCAATATAATATTAGTACTCACCCTACGAATGCAAATAGCACTATTTCTTTTTCTGAATCAATAAATGGGTGGGTAAGTAAAAAATCATTTATTCCAGA
>Ga0208159_1000424_pt1 | contig 17241 bp, 15 predicted proteins | sample 9_EtaG_FD_184082 | JGI IMG/M metagenome (GOLD analysis project Ga0208159, IMG submission 184082) | Marine viral communities from the Subarctic Pacific Ocean - 9_ETSP_OMZ_AT15188 metaG (SPAdes) (version 2) | ecosystem: Environmental > Aquatic > Marine > Oceanic | place: Pacific Ocean | collected... | reverse complement strand
TGTGTACATCAGCAAACGTATATTCACCATGACCCTTTTCGTGGTCGAATAAATATTCATTTCTAATGTATGCACTAAATGGTGGTAGGTTATGATTTAGATATGACATTTATTTTATTTCGCCCCAATTTTTTCCTTTCTCGTAGTCTACCTTATTGGGTACTTGTAGGTCAACTGCTCCTTCCATAATTTCAATAATTTTTGAAGCTTGCTTTGGATTTTCTACTGATATATCTAACTCATCATGTATCTGTATGTGTGGTACAATACCCTCTTTATATAAAGCTAACATAGAAGTCTTTGTCATGTCAGCTGCACTACCTTGAATTAATTTATTTAATGCCTTGTATGTAAAAGCTCTTTTAATCCCCGGTCCGTATTCCCTTAACGCTTGTGCATGTGGTAGAGATTTATGTACACCAAACGTTGTAGGTTCCCATAGATCAAAGTGACATACACGACCTCCAATTGTTCTTATGCGTCCACTATCTTGAGCTCTTCTCGATACGCTATCCATAAGTTGTTTAACAAAAGGAGCGTTCTCATGATATTTTTTTATAAGTTTCTCAGCAGCTTCTACTTGTAATCCAAGTTCAGCCATGAGTTTATTTTTACCCATGCCATACATCAAACCTAAGTTAATTGTCTTAGCTTGTTTTCTTTCAATGTTAGCCATATCAGCCACAGCCTGGTGAAAGTCTGCGTCTGCATTCTTATAACTTTCTATAATAGTATCAACCGATCTGAAATTATCTAAGCTTGCGTAGTGTACTAATATTCTTGGTTCTTGTTGTGAATAATCAAAGCAACCCCAATCACATTTTTCTTCTGGAATAAAGATAGATCTAATCATCGGTCCAAGATCCTTGTTCCTTGCCGGAACTTGCTGTAAGTTTGGATTACTGTAACTAAATCTTCCTGTTACTGTACCACCTTGATCGGAACGTATTTGATTAATGTCAGCATGAATTCTACCTCGATGTTCATATCTAATAATTGTATCTATAAATGTCGTATGAGCCTTATTAAGTTCTCTTGCTTGTGTAATACTTTTGGCCAAAGGATGAGGATGAGTTGCTAAAAAGTTTTTTGTAAAGCTAGGATTACCTTTATCTGTTTTATCGTAAGGTAGTTTTACTTTATCAAATGCTTTCGCACAGCTTGCTGCTGCCCATATTTCTACATCAAATCCTACTTGTTTTTTAATATCTCGTAGTGCTAGTTTTTCTTTTTTAATTAATTCTTCTTTTATGTCAGATGCTCTTTGCATATCAACACGAACACCTTTAAATTTCATATCAATCAAACAAGGAAATAAATCTGTTTCTAATGTAAAGACAGTCCAAAGATCTTGTGACGTAAGTTCTTGTTGTAATCGTTGCCAAAGTTTTAAAGTTAGTTCTGCATCTTTCTCTGCATAAGTTCCTACTTCCATAGCAGGTAATCTCCACATATCTTTCTTAGGATCTATGTTCCAATCTCTAGCTGCATCTTTTAAATTTGTTTCATTCTTACCAAACCCTACATACTCTTTACCCATAGAATCTAAGGTATAACTAAATCTATTTTCATTAATTAAGGACCCAGCAATCATTGTATCAATGATACGACCATTGATATTTAAACCCATAGCCTTTATCCAAGTCACATCATACATAGCGTTATGAAATATTTTATTAGCACTAGTATTTAAAACATCCTGAAACCAATCTAAAACTATTCTTTTATCTAAATTACCACCACCCTCATGAGCAATAGGATAATATCCAGACCAACCGTCCACGGCAACGGCAATACCAACAACAAAACCTTTACCTGTAATAGCACCGGATCCTAAAACTGTTAAATTAGGATCACATGTTTCTAAATCTATGGCTATTTCTTTTGCATCAGATAAATTTTTTAAGTCTGTTGGAGGTAACCACTCTGTTTGAGGTTTAAACAATAAAGGTATTTGCATATTACTTATTATTTTTTTCTAATTCTTTTTTCCAATGTTGATAGTTAGCTTCTGATATATCTTTTACCAAATGTGGTAACCACGCAACATCTATCTCGGTCGGTTTTCCAACTTCGATATTCTTATATTCGTCCCTAGTTATACTATAGTATAATTTTCCGTCTTGATACACAATTCTCATAATATATATGCCTTTTCATAATTTCTTGGATCTACAATATGTAGTTCTTTTCTTGGTCTAGTCACTGCAACATAAAACAATCTATGAAAGTCGTCTGGATTTTTTTCTTTATGTTTTACAGCTTTGATAGTTAAGTCCGACATAATTAAAACATTGTCAGCTTCACCACCTTTGGCTCCATGTATTGTTGATAATAATATTCTAGGTGTTCTATTTATTTTTTCACCATTAGCTCTCATGTTTCTAATATAGTTTTCTGTGACAGGATCTAATTTATCAAAAGCTTCAAACCAAACATTGTTAACTTGTAGGCCATGATCTTTCATACAGTCTTTCAAACTATATTTTTTATCACTCAACAAAGTTTTAGCGTCTCTATATCCCGGCATAATATTCTCACCTAAATAAGCATACATATTTTTTATCTCTAAGTGATTGAATTCACTACCTTTTCTCCATGCTTCCCAATTACTAATCGCAAGTAAAAGTCCTATGTCTACAGAATTTTTATTCTTGTGTTGATAGTACCAACCTTGCAATTCACATAACTCTTTTACATCATTTAAAAAATGATGTGCTGTAGATAAAACTAACCACTCACCTTGAGACATATCTACTTGAGTTACATCAGAATAATATTTTAAAATACCTTGTTCTTCTTTTGACTTATATGATTTATCAAATCTATTTTCTACATTCTTAATTATTCTTTGTGACAGTTCATGTATAGGTCCACCAGGTATTCTGTAAGATTGTTTTAATGTTTTAATTTCATCTACTTCATCTTTCAATGCAATAAAATGATCTATGTCAGCACCTGCCCATTTAAATATTGCTTGATCATCATCTCCTGCAATATAAGTTTTCTCTGATTTTTGCCATATGCTTTGAACCATTCTCCATTGTAGTCTATTTAAATCTTGAGCCTCATCTATAAACAAAACTTTAAATGGTGGTGTGTTACCTTGTTCAATAAAATCTTCTATGAGATCTGTAAAATCTTTCATACCATTTTCTTTTTTATATTTTTTTAATTCTTGATCTAACAAGATCAACGTTCCTCGTTCCACGTCTGTAAGATGTTGGTTCATGTCGTATTCTTCTTCTAAAGAAATACCTTTAATCCTTGCTCGTTCTATAATTTTTAATTCTTCACAATCAGAATTAAATATACCGTCATCTTCTGAATAAGAAGTACCTTTAATAATCAAACCATTCTTCTTACCAAACTCTAGGTAATCCCTATTACTCATCATTTGTTCTTTACTTGTACCTAGTAATCTAAATGCAAAAGAATGAAGAGTTCTAAAAAATTTTAAATCTTCTTTAGCGTCTAAATTAAATTTGTTTGCAGCTCTAGATATTGCTTCATTGACAGCCTTTTTTGTAAAAGAAAAATATCCTATTTGTTTTGGTCGAACACCTTGTTGTATAAACTGATCAACTAAATCTAATAAAGTAGTTGTCTTTCCTGTACCGGGTGGACCAAGGATAATTGTTTTCATTAGTAATTCGTTTCTTTGTAAGGCCTATCACTAACACTTGGTTTAATAATTTTTAAAGATTTTATTTTAGTTATTCTAGGATTGGTTCCTTTTATTTCTAAACTTCTAATCTCACCTTCATAACAAGATAACTCCATCATTAAATTACCTGTCTTTGTTTTATCAAGTTCCCAATTGTTTTTCTTTGACCAATTATAAAAATCATCCATTTTAAAATAAGTGTAACCTTCATTTGTCCACGGTGTTTTATTCAGTATGTCTTCTTTTGTTCTTGCTTGTGCCCTGTTTACTGTAAACTCATACAATAAATTTTCTAATTGATTGACAGCACTTAAAGATTCCATAGGTTCTATTTCTTGAATAGATTTCATTAATTCTTTTAACAAAGTTCTCCAATCAGTTGACTTAGGTATAGGCACTATTAGACTTGCTTGAGCCATACATGCTATAGAAAACATGTGAGCGCTATGCAATTGTTCTGTTGTAAATTTTAGTCTCTTTCCGTCTACATTTAAAAACCATTGTGGAGGATCTGAAGTAATCTTTGTTAAATCATTTAAGGGTGGCATCTCTTCCTCATCAAAACCTACGCCAAATTTTTTAAGTCTACATAAACTAGAGTTACAAACAGAATTAATTGGAGCTTGCTTACATCTATATTTATCATAACCTTTTTTACCTATTGATTTAAGAAGTTGTTGAACTTCACTAGATCTTAAAGGTGGGTTCATGTAATTAATGTTAGCGTCTTCAACTAAATCCTCCCACTTATCTGGTTCAGCCTGTTTGTAAAACATAGCTATGTTAAACAAAGCGTTGTTTCTACCACCCTCACCAAATCCTTCATTGGCTAATTTATTTAAACAGGGTGGTCCGTCCTTGAAGACTTCTTCTTGTTTTGGTTTTTCAACTTTGATTTCATCAATACCGATTTCTTCTTGAACATAGATATCATAGAGCTTAAAAAATTCTTCAAGTGTAGCAGCGGTGCCATTATCGTTAAAAGCATATCTTAATCCTTTCATTTGATTGTGGTAAGGTAAGTTTAAAAAGTTTCCTGTATCACCACGTTCTACAAGAACCTCTGTTTGTTTAGGAAAGATTTCACAATCCATATAACCTAGTAATTCAGCTATTTGTTTTAATTTAGATTGCATGAGAGCTGCTGAAATAAATGTCTTACAAAATAAAAATATATGTGCTCCCCCGGACTTTGATCTAAATAATATTAAAGGTAAGTTATTCTTTCTAATAGTTTCAATTATTTTTTTATGATCTAGATTGTATTTGTCTACATCAATACAACCCCATTTACATTTGTTCTCTTCATTAATAGGTATAATACCTAAGGCAGGATCTTTACCATCTAAATGATCTTGCCATAAATCATCTGTTACAGGTTTTCTTTTTATAAAAGCTTTACCGTCTTGTTTGTTGCCGTTAGTAGCTTGCTCACCAATAACATATTGTCCGTATGCACCTTGCATACCCTGGAATATTTCTTTAAATTTCATGCTGTCAGCCAAACAATTAGAAGCATCAGAAAAGTTAATAACCAAAAATACAAACTCCAAATTTCAAATTCGTATTTAATAAATATTTTTTTTAATTTATTTTTCATCCTCAATATTTTCTACTACTATCCTCCAAATGGTTGGTGTGTAAGTTGCTTCTATTGTTCTACCCTTTTCATCTTTTGTTATATTCCAAGATTGATACTCATCTTTTTTATCTAAATTCATTAATTCTTTTGGATACAATGGTGTTTTATTTTGTCTAATTAATTGTCCTCTGTAATATCTTTTAACTCTAAACATAAATTTTCCTTGTAAAAAAGGGGGCCGAAGCCCCCTTATAGATTAATAGTTAGTCGCTTCTGACTTAGTCTTTTCTTCTTCACCATGACTAGTTTGCACATCACCTTTACTTATACTTTCTGCAAAAGCTTTTGCTTGTTCATAGATTTCTTTATCTTGAACAGGACCCACTTTGGATATGCTCCAACCAAACCAAGTTCCTTTATCGTTTGATTGTGGTACTGTTTTAAGATTGTAGATATGACTAAAAGGTGGTGGTGTGAAATGTCCGTTAGAACCTTTTATCTTAATACTATTCATCATGGAGTTCCATGTTCTACTAGTTTTAAGTTGTGTAGATTTCATAGTAATTAAGGCTGTCTCACCAGATCCGTCATCCTTAATTATAGTTACAAAGTAAGATGCTGTGTTTTCTAAATAGTTACCACTTGGTAATCTATCCTTGAAAGTTGCATCTCTTTTTGCAGTTCCTATAATAGGACTACTAACAGGATGTATTGCTACAGGTGCAGCAGTTCCTTCACCTCTATCGGTCCACTCAACAAATTCCCTTTTGTAATAACAAGGTAATAAGTTGATGCCTTTTTCACCATCGTAAAGTTCACTAGTAACAGTATTAAAGATCATACCAGCTTCGGCACCTTCTACATACTTAGCATCACGCTTGTTACATTGTGGTGATAGTTGACCCAATATTCTCAAGAAGGGTAAGGCATAGTCATCTGATGACATATTATCAAACCCACTTTGAGCATCTTGCTCAAAGAAAGACATTGGTAGTACTTCCGTCTTGCTTTTTTCAGTCATCTTTGTTTTCGTTTCGTCATTCATTTTTCGTTCTCCTATTATTTCCGACTAATTTTAGTTTGATCTTTTACAAATGTATGAAAAAGATCAGAGGGCATGTCGAGGCCGGCCTCAACACGCTCTCTATATAGTGCTCTCAAAGTAGAACTCTCAACCTTTGTAGACTGAGTTGGTTCTAAACCTTGATCCACTGCAGAACCAAAAAAATCTTTGGCTCTGTTATCCTCACCTTTACCGAAATCTACACTAACACTGTTTTTAACAATGTCACCGAGATCGTTTTGGCGAAGCCATTCATAGCATGCTTCCCTTTTATTCGCATCTTTGGGAATAGTGCAGCTAAATACTTTTCTGATTTCAATTGATGATCCGTCAGATAATTTTAATGATGTAATACCTTGCTCAGCAAGTATGTCTGGGATTATTTCAGAACTAATTTTATCGTGTTCCTGTTTTTTCTTTTTAATTTTATTTTCTAAATCTTCTATATCTTTCTCTATAGATAGAAGTTTGAAACACTGTTCAGATAATATATCTAAATTAGTTTTTTCAATTATCTTTTGTTGGTCTTCCTCAAAGTTAATTGTATTTTGATCGTTCATTTTTACCTCTTTATTCTTTCTTTTAGGTTATTAATCTACGGCTATGTTATCATCTTTCTGATACAAATCAATTGATAAAGGATAATATTTATATTCTCTTTTATCCCATTTCAATAGATTAAACATACCGTTGGTTGTTTCGCTAACTATGGCTGTTGATAATCCAATAATAGCAGGATCACCTAAACATAAAATATAATCTTGTTTTCTAAAGTCTCTTAAATTTTTTCTCATCTTAAAAATAAAAGGCGAGGAACTAAAAACTATTTGAGACAACATAGGTAAACAAATAACTAATTGACCAAAATCACTAGCGCTTAATATATTCATGTTAGTCGGTGGGTGTTGTAAAACATACACAAAATTTTGTTCAGGTTCGTTTTTTAACGTGTCTAAAAACTTACTTAAACTATCTTTTCTGTATAATTCAAATACTTCTTTTTTCATTTGTTTTCTTTCTTGACATAAATATATACACTCATGTATAAATTACAAGTAAGAAAGAAGATAAAAATTATGATTGAACATTATAAGTTTAAGACTAAGCCATATAGTCACCAATTAGATGCATTACAAGCATCCTGGAATAAAAAAACATTTGCTCTTTTTATGGAAATGGGCACCGGTAAATCTAAAGTATTAGTAGATAACATATCTATTTTATACGACAAGGGTGGTATTAAAACTGCTTTGATTGTAGCTCCTAAAGGTGTTTATAAAAATTGGCACGACATAGAAATACCAGTTCATTTAGCTGAACATGTTGAATATACAAAAGTTTTATGGGAAGCAAACATTACTAAGAGAAAACAAAATGAACTAGATACTTTATTTGAAAATGATGACAAATTAAAAATATTAATTATGAATGTAGAATCTTTTTCTACATTAAAAGGTGTTGCTTTTGCAGAAAAATTTTTGAATAATACTGTAGGACCTAGCTTAATAGGAATAGATGAGTCTACGACAATCAAAAATCCCACGGCTAAGCGAACAAAAAACATTTTAAAAATAGGGGAGTTAGCGAAATATCGTAGAATCTTAACAGGGTCTCCAGTTACCAAGTCACCACTTGACTTGTATTCTCAATGTAAATTTCTAGATGAGTATCATCTAGGTTATGGTTCTTATTATTCTTTTAGAGCTCGATACGCCAATATGATTGAAAGAAATTTTGGTGGACGTAGAGTTCAATTGATATCTAGTTACAGAAGGCTTGATGAGTTAACAGGAATTATAGATAAATTTTCTTATAGAGTTCTTAAAAAAGATTGTCTTGATTTACCAGAAAAAACCTACACGAAAAGAATTGTAGATTTGACCGATGAACAAATCAAAATGTACACAATGATGAAACAAACAGCCTTGGCAGAATCTAAAGGTAAAATTACAAGCACTACAAATGCTATGACACAATTAATGAGAATGCAGCAAATAGTTTGTGGTCATGTGAAAATGGATGATGGGTCTATGGTTGAAGTAAAAAGTAATCGTATTAATGAATTGATGTCGGTTTTAGAAGAAGTAGACGGAAAAGCGATTATTTGGGCAAATTACATCTATGATATAGAAAAGATAGTTGAAGCCTTAAAAAAAACCTACGGAGAGGACTCTACAGTAGCATACTATGGTGCAATTGATACAAACACACGTCAGAAAAACATTGCTCTGTATCAGTCTGAAAACAGCCCTGTAAGGTTTTTTGTTGGAAACACTCAAACCGGGGGGTATGGAATCACATTAACTGCTGCAAACACAGTAATTTACTATTCTAACAACTATGACTTAGAAAAAAGACTACAATCAGAAGATAGAGCTCACAGAATTGGTCAAAAGAATGTTGTCACTTACATAGACTTGATGACAGAAAAAACTGTAGATGAAAAAATAGTAAAAGCTTTACGAAATAAAATTAGTATAGCTAATGAAATTATGGGAGAGGAGTTAAAAGATTGGATATAGTAAATCAATTTTTTGATTGGTGCTGTCAAGTATTGGTTGTTATAGGAGATTTCACAGGTTGGGGCTACGAATTAGCTAATATTATTATATTTGTAATAATACAACCAGGTTTGATTTTGCTCTTTTTTTGCCTTTGGATCCGTGTTAAAATACTTAATGGCCACTACGGACGAAAAACCAAACGTACTTAAAACTCTTTTCAACAAGTTACCTCCTAACATGAGATTATTTGTTTCAGATTTAATGGGTAAAGATGAGTTAATAACTAATGAAGATTTTACGGAAGAACAATTAAATGTGATGAAAGAAACAGCAGAAAAAGCGATAGGTGAAGGTAAAGATTTTTTGAGCTATGGTGATTATCCTAAAGGTTATATGAATTATAACAAAAATTTTATAGAAAAAATGTTTGATCCAGATTTTCAAATGAGAACATCAATAGGTTCAGCTAATATAAAAATAAATGATCAAGGAGAAGTAATTTTAACTGATCAATTTAATTTTAATGATGCTAAGGATGTTAATAGTTTAAATGATTTATATAAAGCTGCCGTAGATATTTTTGGAACAGACGGAGCATATAATAAATTTAGAAAATTAGGGACATACTTTGGATCACCAGAAGGTGAGGGTGCTCCTATAAAACTTAATCTTGGAAAATTAGATACTTAGACAGACCAGGGAACGTATTGAGTTTGTCCGTTATTCTTAATAGCTTTTAAAGTACTCTTCCTCGGTTCACGGTCCTTGACCATTGAACAATGTATCCACCCGGAATTAGGATCACCATCATTATAAAACTCTAAAATTAATTGATCGTATTCGATGTTATCTTGAATCCACAGGCCAAGTTCTTTATTATCTATTCCACCTATTTCAAAGTCAGCAGCTTCTCCTTTAGCATGCTGAGATCTAGAAGAAGAACCAATAGCTTCACAAAGATCCACGCTTCTATATCCAGATGACACAGTCACAGGCTTACCAAAATGATCTCTGATAGGTTGTAATAAAGTTTCAGCTAAATGTTTTAAATTTTCTACATGTTCGTCTGTCGGTGTATTATCTATATTTTTTCTAATAGCTGTTTGAGATTTAGTCATCTCTGATAGTGTAAAGTTTTCTGATAGTTTCATAACATCCCCAATAAAGTATCTATAAACATTAAACCCACAGCCCCCACTGTAGATAATACAACCCAATAGATTTTGTCTATCTTACCACCCAACTTATCAATATCTTCATGCATATGCTTAAGGTGATTATTTTTAATCTCGTTAATCTCCTTTTTAACTCCTGTAATATGTCCGTGTAATGAAATAATATGCTCTCTTTGTGTTTTAGGTTCTATGCTCATGTTTTGCGTTCTATTTGTAAATTATTTGGATTAACTTGTAAACCACCAATAGTTGATGTGTTTAAATTAGGAACAGTTGATCCTGCTACTTGAGTTATTGTTGAAGGATCACTACTAATTCGTTGAAAGAAAGAAGTATCGTCAGCAGGTAATTCTGTTGCTTCAAAAGGATTAGGAAAGTCAGGTAATGTTGCTAACCCTAAAGGAACATTATTATAGAAATTAAACATACTGTTTATATAAATAGATGCAGGAAAATAAGGATTTGGTTTTCCTGCTTTTAATGCATTTTCTGCAAAAGTTCTTTTAATGTTATCACTGATCTTTAAAGGTTTAAACGATCCTAATCTTAAAGCACGCAATTCATTTTTAGCTCCACGATCATCAAAAGATTTATTCAAAGCAAATTGATCAGCACCTAATCTTATCGCTGCAAAATAATCTTTCATCATTTCTTGTTTAACTTTGTAGGCTTGAGCATTAGCTATCTTATATCTATCAATAATATCACTAGGACTTACATCTCCACCTTTTAATAACTTAGATGTAAATTCTCTTCTTGAATTACGAATACCTCTTTGAAAGTCAGCGATCTTAAAGTTAATCGCTCTCTCTGGGTCTACTTTAATTGCTCTGAAACCAACCAATCCTTGTAGTTCATCACCTAATTCATAACTTCTACCGTAATCATCTGTTTCTCCAGATATCGCTAAACCTATTCTATTGAATTGTGCAATAGAACCGGGAGATTGAGACTTAACTAAATGATTTAAAATTGCACTTACCTTTTCACCCGGAGGAGTTTGATCTGTGTAAAGAATACTACCTTCTCTTGTTCTTCCTCCTCTTACTAGTATATCTGTTGCTGCCTCTGTCCAAATAGATTCACTAATAAAAGGACTAGCTATTTCTTTTGTTGATTCAAACATACCAGATATAAAGTCATTCATAATACCGTCTTCATCTGTTCTACCTTCTTGAACAGCATTAAGAACTGTTTGAATAGGTCGTATTAAAGTGTCATAAGCATTAGTACGAGAAAAATCTATGTACTTTAATTCGTTTGTTTTTTTATCTCTGATAGGTATAAGAGTAGAATTTTTAGACCAACTAGGTACATATCTTCTTAAAGCTTCCATTTCTTCATCTGTTACATTATATAAAGCTTTTGCTCCTTCTACAGCAGCAAAAGGAACAGCAGTAGTAGTTGCTCCAAAACCAACTAATCTTTGTATACCTATATTTTTTAAAGGATTTACTACTTGACCATTCGCTAGTGTTTCTTGATAATTTATTTCTTTTAATGATCTTCTAACAATATTAGTTCCTGTTCTCATAATTTCTGCTGGAAAAGATACAAAATTACCTAAAGGAAACTTTCTTAAACCTTTAACAAAATCACTAACATAAGCATAGTTTGGAACGTTGTTTCGTACAATATCTGCTGCTTCTTCATCTAATTGGTCAGCAGTTCTTTTTATACCAAATCTTTTATAGGCTTTATCTAATCTAGCTCTTTCAGAAATATATGTAGTTATCTTCCAAAAATCATCTTCAGCAGTATAAAAGTCTTCACCAACTTTTTTAGCCTTAGAACCTATTTGTTGTATTTTAGCTAAAAAATTATTTGGATTTATATTTTCTCCTAAAAAATCTATTTCTTTAAAAAGTTTTCTAAGATCACCCACTTGAACGTTAGAATTAACAACACCTAATTTTAATAGTTTATTATAAAAATCATTAAACTGCCCTGCTCCTTTTAAAGGTATTTGTAAAGATTTATAGGCATCTACAAAAGCTTTTCTGTTCGGTATAACACCATTAGCGGCAGCAAAAGCTCCAGCACTAATAAAGTTACGAACGTGTGTTAGAGGTGATAAAATTGTTTTAGCTATTTGAGAAGTTGCTTTTGGAAAAAGAATAAAATTATTTAAAGTATAACCAAGTGCTGTATCATTACTTATTAAAGAATTAGTTGCTCCTGTTACTGCATCAGCCATTCCTTTTGTAGTATATAATCCATCCAAAGGATTTGTTATTCCTGCTAATACAGAATCCGGTGCTTGATCTTGAAAACTTATTTGTTTTAAATTATCACTACCAAAAACATCTAGAGCCTCGTCTTCATCTTCAAAAAACATTTTATATTTTTTCTTTGCTTGATTTTCTGATAGTCCTTCTCCACCTTCAGCGATAGGTTTCATTGCTTTTTTTACTAATTCATCTGATTGCAATGCTAATGCTTGATAGTATTGATTGTTTCTTGTTATTAGAGATAGTCTTTCTGTACCCCCTAATATAGTTAAACCCACATTATTTTGTTTACCAAAAAGTTCTTCTATAGATTCTTTAAAAGCAGGTGTCAAATCATCTAAAGAAACATAACCTGATTTATATTTACCAAAAGAATCTATATCATTAAGAACACTATTGGTTGCAAGAAACTTAGGTAATTTAAAGATAGCAGCAGGTGATCTTTTTTCACCCATTGCCAAAGATTTTTTATTAGGAAGTCTTGCTGATTTTATTATTTCATTAACATATTTTTCTGCTGTTTCAGAGGTTATTTTATTTCCTCCTAATTCTGCTTGCTTTATTATTTCTGTTTTCATTTTTTCTATTAATTGTTTTGTTGGCCTATAATTTAACCAAGGTATTATGGATTTGTTTTGAAAGATCTCATAATTAGAACCTAAAAAACTTTGAAACTTTTCTCCAAAAACTCCTTTAAATTCTTGAAAAGATTTTTCATCCATGTTTTTTCCTACAAAACTAAACATTTTACCCCAACTACCTCTAACAGTATTCATTTGACCAAATATATTTTTAATACTATTAGTGTCAGCACCGAGTGATTTTAATTTTTTAAATAATTGTTGCGAAAGTTGTTTATCCATTTTACCAAAAACTATTTGACCTGAATCACTGACACCAGGTTTACCAGACAAAAGAACATCATTTAATTCTTTTAATAATTTTTTTCTTTCGTTCTTTGCTGTTGAATTAAATGCCGTCTTTAAAAAAGGAAACATCTTATCTATTTCTTTTGTAATTTCTCTTGATGTTTGTTGAGCTATAGCTACATCTTGTGCTCTGATTCCTTCAAATTCTCTTTCTATTCTAAAAAATTCAGGATCTTTTTGACTTCTTGCTCTAAATTTTCCTGCAAATTTATCTAAAAATCTATCACCCGCTTCATCGCTTCGAGCTAAATTTTTATTTCTCTTAGCTAATTTTTTAATTGCTAATCCTGTACCACCAATAACACCAGAAAACAAAGCACCTTCTGTTCCAAACTTAATACGATTTAATATTTCCCTACCCGGATCATAGTCTTTAGTTCTATCTAATTTAGTAGGACCCCCTAGCATATCACCAAAAGTTCCTACTTTATCTACATCTCCTACAAATACACCTTCAGCCACACCTGAACCAAATGCTGCTATACCGTATTTGGCAGCTTTTTCTTTTTTGTTAAATGTCGTGGCAAGCTTTCTAGCTTCTCTTAACTCCACAGGACTTAATGCTTTTTTATCTAATGCGAAATATTTTTTTGCTTTCTTTCCTTTAATTGCAGCGTTAGCAAGTTGACTACCTTTTGTAAACGCAACAGCACCAGGAATACCAAGATTAACTAACGTTTCTGTTATCTTACCTGCTGTGGTTGCTTCTGCTGCTTCATCAAAAGGATTTATTTGATCAAAGAAAGCTTCTACTTTTGCAGCGTTATTGGTCCCCGCACCGAGGTCAATGAGGCTTGCTCCTAAAGATATAACACCTTCTGGTATCTTAATAAAACCAGATGCAATACCTGCTAGTATAGATTGTATAGTTCCAACTTTATTTTCAGGCTCTTGATCGAAATTAAAATCAACCATTTATCCTCCTCAAGATTTTAAATAACTGTTAGCACTTTCAAAAGTATTGAATTTTTTTGATTGACCTGTTTCTTTATCTGCTACAATGTAATCTTGACTTACAGGATCAAAGTAAATACTAGATTTATCTAAATTTGTTGTAACTACTTCAAAACCATCTTCTATTGATTTACCTTTTGATTTATATGGAAGTATTTTAAGATCGGCACCATACCTTGTGTTTAAAGAAAGGTATTCTATGTAACCATCTTCATAAGCTTGTTCATGTAGGGTTGATGGTTCAAATTTAGAAGTAATTGTAGCTCTTACTGTAGATAAAGGTAACTCTTTTTGATATTGACTTTGACCTCCTGCAAAAGCGATAGCATCTTCTTCAGACATATTAGGATATTTATTTTTAATAAAAGCATAATCTTTTTGTTTATCAGTAGTCGCTGTATCTGAAATATATTTTGAAACGGCAGCTTCTCTTGATTTTGCTTTTATAGCGCTATCGTCTCCTGCCTCACCAGCAGCAGCAATAGCCCCACCATAATCTTCTTCTAAAATTTTAGGAGCAGCAGCAGTTAACATCTTAAATATTTTATCTTTAGTAGCACTATCCCCTAACATAATTCTTTCAAAAGTTTTAGCGTCTGCGTCTATCAGATCTTCCATAGCATCAACATCTATTGCTTTATTATTATCTTGTACTTCAGGAGCATCTTTCTTTTCATCCATGGTTACTGTCTTATCTCCTTGTTGATTATCTTCTGATTGATCTATTACAGGAGCTTCAGGAAGTTCTGTTGTCGTTTGTTCTTTTTTATTAGGACCATATCTAAAAGTATCAAAGTCCTCTACTCCTACTCCAAAACCACTTCCTTTTGCAAAAGGATCTAAATATTTAAAAGTAGGATCACCACCAAAAAATAATTTTGTAAAATTACCTATGTCTGAACCAACATTTACAACAGGAGAAATGGCACTTAAAGTGGGATCTACAATAAGTTTTTTAAAAGGAGATTGAGAAAAACCTGTACCTCCTCCTGTGGGTTGTGTTGTTGGTGTTGTTTTAGATTCATCACCTGGAAATACAAAACCTGCATTTTGATAATTTTGTCTTGGCATTAATCCAGACGTGATTCCTGTTCCACGACTATCGACTTTACCACCACGCCTAAACATAGGTCTGTTTAAAGTTCTACTCATTAACCAAACAATCCTAACTGACCACCAATACCCGCAAGACCTGCACCCATTCCAAGAATTTGAGATAGTGGGCTAGGAGGAGGTGTTGATGTTGTGGAGTAACCTGCTTGTGCCGGATATCCACCTATTAATCCTGTTAATTGTTGACCAACAAACCCTAAGTTTTGTTGATCGGCAAACGCTGCTTCTCTATCTGCTGCCGCTCGTGCATCGATAATAGCTTGTGCCTGTGCTTGTTGTTGCTGACCTAATTGACCAACACCGGTAATTTGTTGTTGCGCTAATTGTGGAGCTAGTTGTGCTAGTCCTTGTTGTTGTGTAGATAATGCTTGTTGATTAGCAAAAGCTTGTTGTGCTGCTTGTTGTGCTTGTTGAAATCCTTGTTGTCTTAATTGTGCTTCTAGTTGTGCTTTATTAAAAGCAGTAACGGCATCAAACTCACCTTCTTGAGCACCTTGTCTACCACCACCAAAGGCACCAAATTGAAACGCTTGATCACCAATTGCTGATCTTTGTGCTGCTCTTTCTCGTTCCAAAGCAGCAAGAGAAGCATCGATAACTTCTTGTTGATACGGTGACATAAAATCTTGATAGGCTTGAGGACCTGTTAAAGTTTGAGCAGCAGTAGCATCGGTTGCTGCTTGATTTAAGAACGGTTCAAAAGAACCTAGGCCACCTGCTAAAGTTCTAGCTTGTTGTTGTAAAGCTGTCTCGTCTGCTACAGTAGGTTGATAAGAACGTGTATCAATAGGTGTTCCTAATTGTTCTGTTAATTTTTTTACAAGTACCTCACCACCAGCTTCTATAAAGGGGGCAGGTCTAGTTATTGTTGTATCTACCATTATACTTTACTCTCTAAGGCGTTCATTAATTGATACATTCTTTGTGCTCCTTTATTAACACTACCACCACCAGCAGCTCTAACGGCATCAGCCGTCATAACGAATTCATTTTTTGACAATCTTGCGGGGACATCATCAGCTTTCTCTTTAGACCCCACAGGTATAAAGCCACCGCCTCTATAGTCCATTTCCATAGAAGGCATACCACCCATTTTTAAAGTTGCAAGTCCACCTTTTTTAGCACCAAAATATTGTCCTGATTCTCCACCCATCATTCTGTTATATATTTCCATAATTTCACTTGGTGACATTTGAGAAGTATTAACTCCCATTTGTATTAATTGTTGTTGCATTTTACCTAAACCACCACCAGCATTGTCTGCTATCATTTCACTAGGGTCTAATAAACTTTTAGGTCCACCTGCGAAACTTCTATCGTCCACATCTTCTAACTCACCCGGTAAATCTATTAAGGTATCAGCAGGATTTCCAGACTCAGTAGGTTTAGGATCAGTCATGGCTACACCATCTTTTAAAATTTGAAGTATTTCTTCTATGCTTAATTCATCGTCTTTTTCTTGTAAGATATATTTGTCGTTATAAGGATCACCGGGATCTTGCATAGTGTCAAATATTCCTGTGCCTTCAGCAAATCCTACACGACCACCTTTATTGTAACTTGGTCTATTAGCAACATAATCATCTATTTGTTGTTGTGAATATCCTGCGTTTGCAAGATAATTTCTTAAATAACCTAAGTACTCAGCCGTATTATATCCATCTTCTGAATTTTGATAAGCGTCTTGTGCAGCTTTAGCAGCATCGTAAATATCAAATCCTGCTCCTGCCGCTGCTTGTGTTCCTGCAGCTTTACTAACATTAGCTACTGATGAAAGTATTTTACCTTCTTCACCAGAAATACTTGGATTTAAAAAGTCTCCAACTTTAGCTGTAACTTCTTTACCTTCTGTTCCTAATTTTTGTAAAAATGTTTTATCTGCTGGTGGAGGACCTTGTTTAATATCTGCAGAAGTTGGAAGAGTTTTAAATATTCCAGATAATGCAGCTTTTCTTAAATCTGTTTTACCTTCATTAACAGCACTGTCTGCTAATAGATTGGCTAAATATCCTCTACCAAAATT
>Ga0208159_1000421_pt1 | contig 17265 bp, 16 predicted proteins | sample 9_EtaG_FD_184082 | JGI IMG/M metagenome (GOLD analysis project Ga0208159, IMG submission 184082) | Marine viral communities from the Subarctic Pacific Ocean - 9_ETSP_OMZ_AT15188 metaG (SPAdes) (version 2) | ecosystem: Environmental > Aquatic > Marine > Oceanic | place: Pacific Ocean | collected... | reverse complement strand
TTATGTTTTAAATATATTATTCTTCTTAAAATAAAATCTGGTCTATATATAAATGGAAAATGAAACGCAAATTGAACAATTCTTAACAGAATCACAGGCTTATCACATTCACAGACTATTCTCACAACTTATTAGTATTTTACATTCATTAGAAATAGATTTTTGGTGTGTAGGTGGCACATTACTCGGTGCGGTTAGGTGTGGTGGCGTTGTTCTTTATGACGATGATATAGATATCGCAATCAATCTAAAAGATAAAGAATTCCTACATAGTGCTGAGTTCCAAAAAAGGTTAGGTTGGTTAAAAATGAAATTAGTGAAACCTTCTCATTTATATTACAAAATAAAGTATATTGATTGTGAAGAAGACGTCTTTATTGATATTTGTTTAATTGATGAGAATGGTTATGATCTGAGAAAACATAAAGAGAAACGCAGGTTTCTTGAAGGCGAGATATATCCTTTACGAGAAGTTAAATTTTCATCTATTAAATGGTCTGTATTTATTCCTAATAAAGCAGAAGAATACCTAGACAGAATCTTTCCTGACTGGAGAACAACAGCAGTCATCTACAATCACAGTGATAAAAAGAAACATAAACAAACTATTCCCTTAACCGATGCTATTAACATTCCAGTGAAGTATTATTACAAATGAATTAATATTATTATTATTATAATAGTAACTCCGAAGACATACTTTCAAATTCTATATGGAAATTCTAAAAACTCTAGATAGAATTTGAAGTGCTCAAAATTGACCTAGTATAATAATATTAATAATACACGTTGAATAAAGGAATTCTTTCTTACTTTTTCTTTCCTTTTGTTTTCTTATTTGTAGGATAGTTCTCAAATACGTCTTTAGCCTTCACCTTAGAATCCTTTTCTACTTGTTGAGGAAGATTAAACACAGATGGAGTTGTAGCAAGATGATGATTATACGGAAGTTTCGGCACTTTCCTTGTCTTAACCTTCTTAGGCATCTTTTTTAAATTATTAATATATATTTTTTATATGTGTGAGATTATAAAAATGTCGCTAATATTCACGAGTAATACTCAGGACGATTACAAGGACCTTGATGCCTCGGGACGTCAATTGACGGGTAGGATCGGTATTGAGAACCCTGCTGATTATCACAATCATCTTACTTCTCCTCTTGAAGTGAAACCTAACTCTGAAATAGCAGTCCAGTCTGTTAAAATTGAGAGACAACAGATTAATGAACTCACTGAAGGTGCTAAACTATTGTATTATTTTGGAAGACCTCTTGGCTCTACTCTTTCATTAGATGATACTTCTTCTAGACCGACACTTATCTCACTCCCTCGTGGAGCATATGATAATGATGAACTCGCTAGAGAACTACAATCACAAATGAATTCTGCTTGTGTATCTCCTGCTGTAAAAGGAAACTTCAGGGTGACTGAAAAGTTAGATGGCTCTGCTTTCGCAGGATTTACGATTAGTGCTTCTCAAAACGGAGCAAATGATACTAATAGAGCATCTTCTATTAGCACAGGTGTAGCAGATTTTACTCACGCTGTAGGAACTAAAGCACCTCACGGACAACCCTCATCTTCTTTCACACTTGCCTCAGGTGTTTTCACAAGAACAGGAGCCACAGGTGGCACAATCTTAGATGGTAAATGTTGTGGTATTGCTACTGATTATCCTCTTTCTATGATGGATGGTGGTGAATTCACAGTTGATTTGAGAGGAGCAAGTATTAGTGATGGAGAAGGGGGGACACATAACTCCTCTTGGGCAATAGGTCTTACAAGACCCACTCTCCAATTAAATAATGATGCTACTAAATACAATAATTACGGTAATGCTCCTCTTGATTTTATTTATGAAAACTCTAAACTTCCTCACTATTACGATTATGTTGTGAAGTTAGATGCGGGAAGTATTGGTGAAGCGGGTGAGTTAAAAGTCTTTCAGGGATGTTATGAGAAAGATGCTGATGGCGTTGCTATTGCTAATTCATTTAAATTAAGAGAAATACAATATGTAGGAGGAACAGGACAAACAGGGGCAATCATAGGTAATGCTTCTATTAATGCTTCAGGTGAATATCAAAGATTAAAGTTCCAAGTTGTAGGTGATGAGATTACAGTTTCTCTGAAAAAGGGTTCTACGGGAGCAGGAACGGAACTTGCCCTTGTAGATTCCACTCAAAATGCGAATGCTTCACGAGTATTTAAACCTGTGAGCGAATTTACTAATGCTCTTTATCCTAAGATATGTTTAGCAGAAGGCTCATTAACTATTCAGGCATTTGATACTTTTAGCGTGACAAGTCAATCTTATGAATATCCTACACTTACAGGAGCAGATGCTTCAAATATGAGTGGGGGAACCTACACTGTTGGTGATTCACCATATTCTAATTATGTATCATATACTAAATTGATGAGAACTCCTGAAGGGGACCATACTTTCACAGGACAAGAGCCTTGCTGGATGAACAGAGGTAGAGGTCTATTTATCAAACAACCTGATTCTACTGGATATGGACAGATGCTCCCTAGTGATCCTGCTTCTGCTGAAACTATTACATTTCAGGGTGCTAATAGTGATAATGGTGTGAATTTTAAACACACTCTTATCCTTGAAGATACATCTCCACCTGAATCACAGAATCCTGAAATTAGTAATTACTTTTCTCAGATGTGTAATATGTCTCGCATACTTGGATTTCCGAATATTACGGTTCTTGATGAAAGTGATGGAACAGTCACAGCATCTAATAAGGTTGTGTGGAGTTCTACTTCTACTCCTGAAATTAAAGTCAATAGTGCTTTTGTAAGACTATCTAATCTCAATCAAAGAACATATAATTCTTGTAAGAATAGTGTAAGTAAAATGTTGTATCATATTCCACGTTTCACGAATGATGGTAGGCAGTTCGGAGACCTCTTTTTTGAAGTAGGTGAAAAGACTTATGTGGATTTAAATAATACTGAAACATTCACACTCAATCAATTACAAATACAAATTGTAGATAAGAATGAAAGAATAGTAGAAGACCTTAAGGGAGATACTATTGTTGTTTTACACGTCAGGCAGAAGAAATAACTTTTTAAATTATCCAAATGAAATATTTATCTGTGCGTTATATAAATGAATTCTTTTATTGTTCCAAGTTTTCAAAGACCTGTGATTTTTAAAGAACAAACATACTCTTTTTTAAAAAAGCATAAAGTAGATGATAAAGACATCTATCTTATACTTCGCAATGATGACCCCTATCTTAATGATTATATGGACAGAGCAAGTAATATCAACATAATCATAACTGATGTTAAGGGTGTTGGACGCACACATAATTATATTACTGAGATGTTTGAGGAAGGTCAGTTTATAATAGAGATTGATGATGACTTAATTGACCTTTTTGATCATGAACGCAAGCCTATAAAAGAATTCCTACATATAGTAGATGAAATGAAAACTAAAATGAAAAATGAAAATATTAGTTATGGTGGAACGTATCAGGTTGTGAATCCAAAATTTATGAGTGGTAATCCACAATATACTACTGATTTGAGATATATGCTCGGTTGTCTTCGGTTTAGATTTAATCGTAAGGATATTAGATTAGAAACTAACTACTCAGAAGATTTTGAAAATTGTGTCTTACATTTCTTACGTGATGGTAAAATACTCAAGAATAATTGGATTGCTCCTAAGACTAAGAATTATCAATCGGGAGGCTGTAAGAATGACGGTAGAGATAATGAAACTGAAAAGTCAGACAAAGTATTCTTATCAAGTAAGTATCCTCAATATTGTAGGTTATTTCAGCGTAAATCAGGCATTTGGGATTTACGGCTCAGGGAATATAAACAATAATAAATTATTTGTATCATAAACAATAATATAATAAATAACTCACTTAAAGTTATGTCAATATACTAATATATGAAGTCTGAGTCAGCCAGTTTAGTGAAGATATATCTATTAGAAGATATTAATGATTTAAGATATGTAGGTCAGACACCGAGAAGAATGAATCAACGATTATCAGAGCACAGATATGATAAGAAAAGAGGAAGCAGTTGTTCATCAAGGAAGTTAAATTTACATAATGTAACTTGGAAGATTCTTGAAGAAGTTCCCGCTGATGAAGCCTATGACCGTGAGTCATATTGGATTAATCATTATGATACGGTTAATGAACTACGTAATCAATCCAAAGAACAGAGAAGACAATACAAAATACTATATCAACGTAAGTATCGTTTAGAACGCAAACTTACAAGTGAGTTTTTAAAATTATTAGAAGAATATTAATTTCTATTATCTTCTATAAGATGAGTGCCCTTGATTTTGATATTTCTCCTGCTGAAGCCCCTCCCCCTCCAGAAGCAAATTTAGAAGGAACTGAACCTCCTCCTATGACTATGGAAGAACCCTCTGTAAAAATGGAAGTTAAAGAGGAAGAACAAGAAGGTAGATTTGATGAAGAAGAACTTGAGGATATAGAACTACCTGAATTACCTATGAAAAAACCTAAACTTACTAATGATGAAGTATTCGCACCTAAAGTTCAACCTGTAAAGAAGCCAAGAAAAAAGCGTAAGCCACCTACTCCTGAACAACTAGAAAGACTTGCTGAAGCGAGAAAGAAAGCATTTGCGGTTAGGTCTGCTAAGAAAAAGGAAAGAGATGAAATGAAAGCATTACAGAAAAAAGTAGCACAAAAGAAGAAAGCAAAGTTAGAAGAAGAAATAATGGAAAATCTAGATGAAGATGAACTTCCTGAAACTATGAAACAAGCCCGTAAATATAAAGAGAAAAAGTTAGATGAAGATTATAAAAAACAATTACCAAGAACTCAAAGTGTAATCCCAAGTATTACACAAGAAGACATACGCAAAGCAATAGCCGAAGGTGTTGAGATATACGATTCACGCAGAAAGGCTCAGAAAAAGATTAAGAGGGAGAAACAAGCAGAAGAACAGAGACAAAATGAAGTTAAAAAAAAGATTCAACGGGCGATAAGTGTGAACCCGTGGGATGAATTCTTAAAATAATTTATTAATATGAATTAATATATTGTTTTATCATATAAAAATGGATAAGTTTATGAAGGCTCCTACAATTCTACCCGTTAAACCTCCTGATCCTCAACCGAGTAAGATGAAACCTCCTCACCCTCATCTTCCAAATGTAGAAGGACACGGCGGAGGTTCATTACTTCTCCTCCTGAGCCCTGTTAGAACCGGTAAGTCTACGTTAATTTCTAATATGCTCCTACGTGAAGACTTCTATGATGCTCAGGAGCGGTTTGATCAGGTTAATATAATCTCTAATACAATTGCTAATGACGTCACAAGTAGATTCTTAAGGAAAGCGTTTGATGGTAATTGTCACGACTTCTACTCAGACGATATAATTAACGGAATAGTTGAATCACAAAAGAAATATGCGAAAGAAGACCAACCTGAGATTGCGATTGTTCTTGATGATTGCCTAGGTAGTATTAAACAGAATAGTATGATTAATCATCTTGCTTCACGATACAGACACTTTAATATTAAATTATTAATTATCTCATCACAGAAATTCACAGGAAGTGTAAGTCCTATCATTCGTGCGAATGCTACTGATGTGATTATAGGAAGTCCTTTTCCTAATCAAAAGGAACTAGAACACGTAGCAGAAGAATATGGTGATTTGTTCGGTGGTGCTAAGAATTGGTTAAAATTGTATAAGAAAGCAACACCTAATAAATATGATTTCTGTTATATGGACTTACAAGAGAACCCGCCCATAATGTATCACAATTTTGAGAAAGTTATTGCTCGTGGTATGAATGCTGAAGAAGAAGAAGTTGAGTCTTTAAGTGAGGATTCTAGTGATGAAGATTAATAATTATTTTTGTTAAAATTATTTATATATGAACATATAAAAATGGATACGTATTCTATCAGTTCTGGAACTGCCGTCGGTAATGAACTATCTAGGGAAGCAAGAGACCAAAATCAATTTAGAGTATCACAGAATGCTGTTCTTGTAGGAAATATTGCGAATACTCTTGCGAATGATAAAAAGACTAAAACGTCTGATGAAGAATTTAAAGTAGGTATGGACTCTTATGGAACTGCTGGAGCGATTGGAGATACTCTTTCTATACAGGCAAGAGGAGGATTCAGTGGATTAGCAAGTGAAACTGCTGATAATTTTAGGAGTGCTGGAAATAAGATTGCTAATTTAGGAACGAAGGCAGAACCCAAAGCAACTGTAGGTGGAGCAACTGGCGGTGATGAGTTCCTTGAAGAATCACGTAGAGCGATGACAGGTGAAGATACTGCTCCTGTTGTAAGACCCTCAGAATTAGCAGGTCAAAGCGTAGAAGATGTTGTGCGTGGTGGAGGTGAGGCAGGTGCCGACGCTGCTACTGAAGGTCTTGCTAAGGGACTTACAGCAGCGACAGGGGAAGGTTCAAGATTCGGTGGATTATCTGAGGCAGGAGGAGTAGGTCGCTTCTTAGCAAACAGAGCAGGAATTACATCAGAGTTAGGTGTAGAGGTAGGAGGTAAAGCATTAGGAGCTCTTGGTGGAGCAATCTCAGGAGGACAAGATATTACAAATCTTATAGATACAGGACATATATTTAAGAAAAATGAAAGCACTTGGAGTGAAGCAGGTAATATTATGAGTATGACGGGTGCTGCTCTTGATATGGCTTCAATCGCCGTTCCCGTCCTTGCTCCGTTGGCTCTTGCGACTAATGTTGCGAGTGCTGTTGCGGGAACTATTGGTTCTGTTCAAGATGATAAAAATCAAATTGCTACTGACTCTAAACCTCCTCCTGATCAGCCTTTATCAACACACCCAGCGTGGAGTGCCGTCGGTATGACTGCTTCTGTCCATCAACCTTCAGTTGTTTAAGTAAGTAAAGAATTCCTCTAAAGACTTTTTTAAAATTATTTTTCATATTGTATTTTTATATATGTTTTATTATAAAAATGCCTAGTGAGAGTTTTTGGGAAAGCAAAGATTTGATTCCTGTTGCTCAGAAGAAAGTATCTATCCCCGCAGAGTTCGGACTTAACTACTCTGCTGGACAGAAGATACAGATTAATGTTCCTCCTTCTATTGACTTTTTTCAGCCAAAAGAAACATATCTAAAATTTGACGTTGAGATTGCTGGTGATTCAGCAGAACACACGGGCGGTCGTGGTGCGAGACGTCTGTTCCTTGATGCTGAAACTGGTGGTCAGGTTTTAATTAGAGACCTACGCATTTATTCGGGAGGTGCTGGTCGCATTCTATTAGAAGAGTATCAAAACTATAACGTATGGACTGCTCTCAAATATGATTATGAGACTAATGATAATATTAAAAAGAAGCGTGCTCTAACTGAGGGAGCACAGGTTTATGACCCAAGTTGCCGTTCTAGTCACGGTGGTAAAAAGAGTGATGCGAATAGTTGCCGTCATAACTCTTATTTTAAGAATGATGCCGTTTCTACTACACAAGATAATGCTTCACACACAGATGATAAGAGGCAGAAAGTTAAATGTCTATTGCCTCTTAACTCGGGTATTTTCCAGAGTGAGCGTGTTTTCCCTAATATGCTTACAGAAGGTCTTATTGTTGAGATTATTCTTGAAGACAATACTAATGTATTCCGTCAATTAGATACTACACTACAATTTAGAGACCCTGTTCAGAAACCGTTTTTCCAAAGTTTAGACGGATCTGCTTGTAATACTACTGGTGATATTAGTGCGACATTAGCATCGGCAAATGGCTCATTTACTTCCTTTTTTGTGCGTAGAGATAATCAGCAGGGAGCAGGTGGAGTTGTTGGTAATTGTCCATTCGTAGTTGGACAGAACATCGTTCTTGTTGCTCCTGATAATAGTGATAATGTTATAGCATCAGGATATGAAAGTGCTTCACAGGTTCATATTACAGATATATCACTTGATACTTCTACTGATCCTGATATGCTTAAGATTACGGTGAATGCTTCTATGAAGAGTATTACTGGAGGTGCGATTGCTGTAAATGATGCTGTTGTCGCTCAAGACCCAAGAACTACAGCATATACCCCAACATATACGATTAGTGATACTGAACTTATTGTTCAGCAAGTCCAAATGCCTCAGGGTTTTAAGGCAAGAATGATGGGGATGTTAAAAGAAGGTGGAACTCTAAATTATGATTTCTTATCTCACACTAATTACAAATTCTCGCAACTTGCTGGTGATTTAGTCAGTAATATTCGTCTCCCTGTAAATGAATCAAGGGCTAAGTCTATTTTTATGATTCCTACTGATGCTACTCAATATACTAAAGAGGTGGCTATGAACGGATCGGGAACTTATTGTGTGGAATATGGTGGTGATGAAGGTGGATATTTACCTAATACTAAAATTAAATCTACTCGTTCAGGATTAGTTGGAATTGCTGATAAACTGAATAATTATCAGGTTCTATATGATGGAAAACTCAATCCTACACGACCCGTATCTTGCTCACTTACCGCAAACAGAATCTCTATTGACCAGCAACCGATTATTGAACTTGAGAAAGCACTTGCTATGGGAGGTGTAAGACCTCTTTCATTCAGTAAGTTTAGGGAGAACTTTGTTGTAGGCAGAGCCCTTACTCTACAGGATGGAGTTGTTGATTTGAGAGGCAGAGACTTCTCGCTACAGGTTCAGTATGATAGTGCTGATGCTGGACTTAGTGCGAAGAATAAACTTTGGATGAATTGGGTTTCTCATTTGAGACGTATTGTAGTCAAGGGTGATTCTATTATGTTAGAAATCTAAAAAGAATTCTTTTATTTTAATGTGTAAATAATAATATATAATGCCTACTAATAAAGAAAAGTTTAATAAAAAATATGGATTTAAACCTGATACGTCACACTCTAAAGCAAGGATTTCTAAACTTACTGGAGTCAGTAAAGGAATTCTTGATAAAGTGTATTACAGGGGAGTCGGAGCAAGAAAGTCAAATCCCCAATCAGTTCGGAGTAAATCAGGTAAGAAAGTTGGAGGAGCCTCTCTTAAAGGTAAGATGACGGCTAATCAGTGGGGATATGCGAGAATATACTCATTTGTTATGAAACAATCAGGAACTTGGGGAAAAGCCGATAAAGATTTAGCAGATAAAGTTAGGGCATCTAAGAAATAATTTTTAATTTTCTTTTTATTATTTTTATATGAGATATTGTATAAACAATATGTCTTCAAATCAGCACTTAGAAATCATCCCGAGTAATATCACTTCGGACGGCACCTTGTCGTTTAAGAACGGTCAGCCTGTAGTTCAATTCATTATTGGAGAACAAGAACGTTATTTGATTGGGCAGAGTTTAAGATTATCAGGTAAATTCACAGCGTTTTCTGCTGATGGAGCAATATCTACTTCTGCTACTGGACTTCGTATGAATGAGCAGTTAGGTATTTATTCTTGCTTTAATGAACTACACATTAGTTCTCAAAAAACAGCACAGAGTATAGAAACTATTCGTCATTATCCTCGTATGATGAGTTCTTACCTTGGCGTCACAAGTTCTCTACAGGATGGTATTTCTCATTTAGATGAAACTGCTTTAATTGATATGAATTTTGCTTCACAACAGAGAGGTGTGATTGAAAATCCTACTCAATTAACTACAAAGAATTCTTTCTGTTGCCCGCTTGTTTGTGGTCTCCTTAACGGAACTGACCCTATTCCGCTTTCAGGAGCGTGGGGTGTTGGTGGTCTTGATATTAGTATTCATCTTGCCCCAGACAGTAATGTATTCTTTTCTAACTCATCGGATACAAGCAATATTACGGGAGCATTCTATCAATTATCTGATGTAAAACTTGTATGTGAAGTTATGACTCCTGCTCCTGATCAGTTGTCTCAGATTATGAGACAGACTCAAAATGTATTTGAATATAATTCTATTGTATCTCAATTTAATACAATTAATAGTAGGAATGGTGTTCTTAATTTCCCTCTTGGTGTAAGTAAGTGTTTAGGTGTATTCCTTAACTTTGTTCCTGCTTCACACATTAATAACCTTGAGTTTGACGGAACTGCTACTCTTCCCCCAACGAATAGTGATGGAACTCGTGCTGAAGTATCTCAACTTGTTTTCACTCGTGGTGGTGAAAGATTCCCTCTGGAATACAATCTTGATACTCTACAGAAAGATACTCCTACTAATCCAACTATGGATTCTCAACTTGTTCGCAACTATATGAATGCTGTAATGGGATTCACTAAAATTGAAAGAACTAACATATCTCCATTTAATAACTTTTATGAAGATTATAGTGAGGCGAATAATGCGTATTTATTTGCTAAAGAAGTCATTGAAGGAGGTGCTAAGTTTGGTGTTGGTGTGAATTATGATCAGATTAGTGGTGAAGGTGTTTCTTTCCAACAGGTTCCATTTGGTCTCCAGATGACGAGTGATATTTCTACAGATTCTCCACAAGCGGTTTATCTGTTCGCTCACTGTAAAAATACTGTCGTATCTACTCCTCAAGGAATCCAGATTATTAACTAATCAACTGATAAATTTTTATAATTTTTTAATATTCTCTTTTATATTCCATATAGTATAAAAATATGGAAGGTCCTTCGCAAGTTGATAAACTGACTGCTGATGCTACGCCTGATACTGCTATGAGTAAAGCCCCGACGGCTCCTATGGGAAACGTTCCTAACTTACTAAGAGTAGGAACTATTCCTGATAATACTGCTATTGATGTTGAGACTGATATTTTAGATTCGGTTGTATTTAATCAGACATTCTGTCGTTTCCAATTACAGAATAAAGGTATTCTTCATTCTAATTCTAAAATTAGTATTAGTGCTTCTATCACATCGGGTTCTAATGTTCGTGCTTTTTACCCTGTAAATGTAGGAGTTCATTCTCTAATTAATAGGGCTGTTCTCAAGGCAGGAACTAAGACTCTATGTGAAGTAGAAGACTTTGCTCACTTCTCAGCATATCAAAGTATATTTATTAGTGGTGAGCACAATAAAGAACGTGAAGCATACACTACGGGTCGTGTAATGAATCACGAACCTTTCTATCAAAACGGCAGTAAGTCGGGTGAAAGTTTTGGTAATGCTTCTCTAATTGGTCAGCAGAATGCTTCTGCTTTGGCTAAGGGTCTTATGGTGGATAGGGATTTTGATCAGTTCCAAGGTGATGCTGAATATGATGATGTTGATGAACCTTTTGGTGATGTTCGTCTTAATAACTTCCAGACATTAGGATACAATCCTCAATTCCAAATTACTCTTAGTGATTTGTTCCCGTTCCTGAAAACATCACAGTTGCCTCTGTATATGATGAAAGAACCCGTATCCTTAGAATTATTCTGGACACCTAAAAGTGAAAAGAATCGTTTTGTAGCAGAACAAGCACAGACTTACAATTTTGAGGCTGATATTGTTCAGACTAAAACTCAAATGATTGCTGATTATATTTATTATCCTCAGGAAATGATGGAGCAATATGCTGCTCAGAATCAATCTCTATCTTTTGCTTATGTTGATTATCGTCTCGCTAAGAGAACAGTCACAGAATCAAGTGCTCGTAATCTTATCCTAAATATTGGTGGAGCAGGTAGAATTTGTAATAAGGTTGTTCAGATGCTTACTTTTGATGCTGATGATGGAGATGTAGAGATTTTAGCAAACTTTAGTTCTGTTGGTCCTGCCCCTGATCTTGCTATTGAGAATCTCGCATCTAAGAACGGTTCTCTAACTTCCAATCTAAGATATAATGATAATTTCTTATTCCCTGTTGATGTTGATAATAATGCGAGACATTTCCACAATATCGTTCAAACTGAGGGTAAGGTTCCTTTCGTCACCCGACAGGAATACTCTGGTGAAGGTCTTGTTCTTGGTGGTAAATTTGAGGGATATGATCAGGCAACGGTTCTTACTAATGCTTTCTTCTATATTGCGAACAGACTTAATCGCAATGAAAGGGTTAATAGCCGAGGTATTGAGGCTTATGTTGATTATCAGACATTATCAGCAGGTTCTTACACAATTAGGTTCTTTATAGAACACGTGAGAATGGCTGAACTTCGTAATGGTGTTCTTAATATTGAATACGCATAAATAACTTTTCTTTTTTACTTTCATAATTTTTATATATATTACTCATATAAATAAATGAGTAGTGGATTCACGAATACTTTTATTTTGGAGGCAAATAGATTGTCTTCTGAGGAGGTTAAATCAGGAAATCTTGATAATCCTGCTTTATTCACAAATAAAGTTAATAATGGACTGAAACTAAATACGGGAGATGTTGTAGGAGTTCATTCAGCATATATTAGTGAATTAGGTGCTGAGGGTTCTGATATTGAGATTAAAGGTGTAAATATTGATACGTTAAACGCATCACAGATTCTATCATATAATGAAACTACTAATGCGGGATTTGAGGGTTCTACGGCAAATGAGACCGTATTACTGACACCTAATCACCGTCTCTTCAATAGGTTTCCTTTGAGTAGAAGGGTAGATGTAAATGAAAGGATAAATTATAGAGATGATGAAATTAATATGGTGATGAGTCCTTATAAAAATGCGAATGGTGAATATTATATTACACTTCCTTACAGGTATGGAATGGAAATATCACTGAGTTTTGCTGACCAGATTAAACAGTGGGAACGTCCTTATCCTATCATCGGACTACCACAACCGCTTCCTATCCCTTATTCACCATCAGACTCAGCAAGTAGAACTTTTGGGAATGCCTCAAGTGGAAATATAACGAGATTCCCTAATGACCAGTATAATCTAAAAGATTTTAGACAATATCATCCTCAACCTAAAACTCTTCCAGACCCTCCTGATCCTGAAGGAACAAAGAACAGTTCTCTTACTCGTAATATACAACACGATAATTCAAGATATTCTATATATGAATTAGAAAATTGTGTTCAGTTATTTCCTTTAACAGAATTCTTTGCGACGGTGCCTGTGGTTGACCAAGAATATCTTACATTACGTAATAATGCGTTAGATGGAATCCCTTGGGATGAAGAAGCAGGTGTTCATATCAGTAATGCTTCATATCAACACGGACTTACTAAAGATGAAAAATATGGAAATTCATATTGGAGAGATATGGCGACTCGTAAATATGTAAGAGTTAAAAACAAAGTTAATTGTTCTGTGACGGCAGGATATAATACAAATCAAGATATCGCAAATAAGATAAGTGAAGATATGTTAAGAACAGAAAAAATTAATACGGAGGTTGTTTTTGATTATCAAGGAAATGACAACACGGCTCTTACTGTGACGGCAGAAAATCAAGTGAATAAACTCTATAATTGTGCTACAATTGGAAATTTCTCTGAACAGAACTGGAAATCTTTTAATGATGTAGCAGGGAAACAAACAGCGGGAGATGATGAAATATTTCATTATATAGAAGCGTGTAAAACGATAGGTGTGAAAAGACCTGATTTATATGAATTAGGAAGAGAGTTGGCAACTAAAAGTGAAGGTTATAAGACTCGTTTTGATTTTTATACTGAGAATGCCCCAACTAATTCTAGTAATGCGTGTGGTCTTCTTTATACTGATATTCCTTGGTCTAAAGTTGGTGATTTAAAGAAACTTGTAGATGCTCAGCATCGCTACCCTGAATTATTTGATACAACTCAAATGGCTGACCCTTTTCTTGAATCTACTGCTTTTTTACAACCCAAAGCACCTGTAGGTTCAGCAGGATTTCTACATATTAATCGGAGAGCAGATCACGCATTTTTAGGTTATGATATGTCTGATAATAATGCTTCATATTGGGGTTTAATTACAGATTTAAATTACGGAGATTGTCCTACAAATGAGTTTTGTAGTGTTCCTATATTCTTTGATATTAATGCTTCTACGAGAGATACACCTGAAGGAATAGTTGCTACGGGATCCGATTGGGAACACGCTGTATATGGATTTGCTGTGAAAACAAAGGGTTTCGGTGTGGAGGAGGAGATGGTCGGTTTAAGAGTTTCAGGTGCTTATAACTTTGGTCATTATTTAGATGCTGCTGATAATAATTATATTCCACAATTTACAAGAATAGGTTGGGATTATCATTTCTTAGCGTATGGTTGTCCTTGTCTGTTATTGTGGAATGGAATGTGTGGATTTGATGGAATGGGATATCAGGGATATGGAGTTAGTCAGTTTCCTTTTGTTGATAGTGTCTTTGGAGTTAATGGAATGGAGAGGGCTCCTGATTACGTTAATAAAATATATTTAGGAAGCCCTGATATAGAGATGGAATTTGATAATGAAAGTGATAGATTTCAAATTCTAAGACTTCATAGAAGTGAAGTTATAGGTAATCTTCACGATGCGGGATATGAGGCAGATGATTTATATTCAGAAACCGATGCCTCAGGAAATATTGTATTTACAAATCCCGATGATACGGCTGTTCCTAAAAATGATAATGCTGCTGTGAAGGTTTATAAACTTAATAAACAACTGAATAAAACAAACTTTACACCATCTATGGCTCCTTATTTTAATCAGGTGAATGCTTCATTCTTTACGAGATATACTGACACGAATAATGCTTGTTATACAGCGAAACAAATAGTAGAATTTACAAATAATAATTTTACTCCACAAGCGATATTTGATTCACAATGCGGAAATTACATAGTTGATTGGGGAATGAATGAAAAGTATTGGGACGATTCTTTATGGGGAATTATGGGGTTCAGATATAGTCAAACATCAGGTTCAGGAAATACACAAACAAGGATTATAAATAGTGTATCTTGGGGAGATGTTGTAGATGGAATGGACGAAAATACTACAAATGCGGATATAACAAATGCGGATTTTGATAGTATGACTCGTAATTTATTTAATGTAGAAACTTATGGTCTTACTCCTCCTATACCACAAATCCCGAGGTTTCAAAACTATAATAATTCTTCAAATACATTCGCACCTCCTATATCTATAACACAAACAAAAGGACAACCTCTCAGAGCATTAGAAATACCGACTAGAACTTTAAGACCTTATTACACAATTAGGAGTAATATTATCGGTCAGTCAAATTATTTTGGAGGGAGCGACTCAAGTATTCCTTTACCTGTTGTAGCAGTTGTAGAGAAAGTATCACAGAGTGGAGACTTCTTTAATTTATCACAAGGGAGATTACAATTTACAATTACTCAACCTACAATGCTCACAGATATAACAACAAGTATTCACGATCCTGATGGCTCATATTCTATTGTATCACCTAATAGTGCTATTTTGTATCAAGTTCAAAGACAAGTGAATGCTGATATGAATGTTGTCTCAACTATTCTTCAAGGTGATAATAAAAAACAGGCTCAGCAATTTGAGGAAGAACTTGACCCTCCACAGCCAACTAAGCAAGATATTACAAATGTAATTAATCAAATGGTTCAATAAAAGAATTCTTTTATTATTATTATTATTATAATAGTAACTCCGAAGAGATACTTTCAAATTCTATATGGAAATCTGAAAAAATCTATATAGAATTTTTAGTGTTGTAAATTGACCTATTATACTAATATAAATAACCCAATAAGATGTTTAATATCATAAAAAAAGTATATAAGGCTAAATTAACATACTAATCTATGGAGCGACTACATATGGACAAATACGGTGAAAGCATCGCAAATGATTGGAATAGAATAGTTAATGATGTAGATTTTGTAAGTTATATTGAGGAATCTCTTAATATACAACCTTATGAAAAGAAAACAAGAATAATTGACGGGAAAAAAGTGAAAGGGGCACAGATGCCTGCTATGCGACAAGCATTTGAGACAGGAAAAACAAAAAAAGGAGCAATATATTTCCTTATGAGAGCAGTTCATTTTTGGAGACAAATGTATTACCATCAGATTAAGTTTAATCCTAATTCACACGTCAATAATGAAGAAATGATCTCAAAGAAATTTTATAAGGGAATCATTGACCAATTTGAAATGCGGATAGAAGAACTTATGGAACAACTTGACGGTATTGATACGATGTCTATATCAGTTCATAATGATTCGGTTAATGAACTAAATAATAAAATATATCTGTTAGAAAAAGAAATTAAACAATTAAAATCAGAAAAAGAGAAGGATAAGGAATCTCTTGAATCATATTATAAAAAGAAATCCGAAAGTGATTGTGCTATGCTAGAAAAGAAGATTAAGTGGCTAGAACAAGAGATTCATAAAAAAGTGGTTATAGAAAATAGAGAACTATTAGCACATAAGCAGTAGTTCATTATACGCCTCATTTACTTTAATAAAATCTTCATTATTTCCACATTTATCAGGATGCGTTTTTAACGCCATCTTTTTATACGCTACTTTTAAGTCCCTTTCGGTTATAGGTGGTTCAATCTGTAAGATTTCCATACTATTACTTCTCTTAAAATTAGTTTTATCTGTTTGTAAATGTGAATCATCAAACTTATATTTACATTCATAATATGAACTTTTACTATATTTAGTTTTCCTTTGATATTCATATCTATTATTCCTATGAATACTACAACGACAGTTTATCGCTACAGGAGGACGAACCATACGACAAGTATAACAACACATCTCAGCATCAGCATAAGGATTGTAATCTTCTAAGTTGTCATCAATATTATTAATGAGAACATAATTAACCATTACAATTATATATTATAGAATTTAAACGAGTTCATCTAATTTAGAATCCTTATCTTTTGATTTTTCTTCCTCAATTTTTATTTTGATTTTAGGTGATTGACTATTTTGTGGAATTAATTTCTCAATATTCTCACCTATGGCTTCTTCTTCTTTAAGTATCTCATCTTCTTTTTTAAGAATCTTATCTTGTTTCTTATCATTTTTAAGTTTATTTGCTTGGTCTCTTGCTTGTTCTTTAAGATTTTTCATCTCTTCTTCTGAAGGAGGTCTTCTTTCACACTGAAATATATAACATAAATTCATTCGGCAGTGACACTTACTTTGCCAAATTACAAGTAAAAGACTTCCTACCGCACCTAATATAAGGACTACTGCCCCTGCGAACTGATCTACGCTCATCTTATCAATCTCTATCATTGCGTCTGATTCTGACATAGTGCGTTTATATTCACTTATAAAAATATTGTTAAGAGTATAATACTAAAATGAAAATACATACATCTCATTCAAGAAAAGAACTCATTCAGGTAATACAACAATTTAAGATTGATATTCCTAATTGTAA
>Ga0208159_1000419_pt1 | contig 17284 bp, 18 predicted proteins | sample 9_EtaG_FD_184082 | JGI IMG/M metagenome (GOLD analysis project Ga0208159, IMG submission 184082) | Marine viral communities from the Subarctic Pacific Ocean - 9_ETSP_OMZ_AT15188 metaG (SPAdes) (version 2) | ecosystem: Environmental > Aquatic > Marine > Oceanic | place: Pacific Ocean | collected... | reverse complement strand
TACCCATCACTCAAGGCATCGGTGATGCGGGACTTCTTCACCATTTTAGAGAGTCAAGGGTGGTACGATCCGTCCAAACACAACAAGGTAGAGAGTACATACAAGCTCTTCGGCAACCTGGTCGAGTTTATCTCGGTAGACCAACCGACCAAGGTGCGTGGTAGGAAGAGAGATATTCTCTTCATCAACGAGGCTAATGAGCTGAACCTTGAAGATTGGAGGCAGCTAGTATTGAGGACAAAGGAGCGCATCATAATTGACTACAACCCCTCGGACGAGTTTAGCTGGATTTATGACCACGTTCTCACACGACCCGACCACCAATTCTTCAAGACCACCTACAAGGACAACCCCTACTTGAGTGAGGAGACCGTCAAGGAGATTGAGAGGCTCAAGGAGGCAGATGAGAACTATTGGAAGGTGTTTGGTCTTGGAGAGCGTGGAGTGAGTAGAAGCACCGTCTTTAGTCATTGGAAGGAGGTAGACCAAATCCCTGACGGCTTTGAGCTGATGAATGTGGGGCTTGACTTTGGGTACACGAATGACCCAACTGCGATAGTCAAGGTGTACACCGATGGTCATGGCTTTTGCCTTGATGAGGTGTGCTACTCTACGGGGCTTCTCAACACCGATATATGCCAAGTCTTGAGGGGTGCAGACATCTCACGAACGACAAACATCATCGCTGACTCAGCCGAGCCAAAGAGCATAGATGTCATCCACGGGCAGGGCTTCAACGTCTACCCATGTCGCAAGGGTCGTGACTCGGTGAGGAGTGGCATTGACTTTATGAGGTCAAAGCCGCTGATGATTACGTCTAGGAGCGTCAACGGTATCAAAGAGCTGAGAAACTACAAGTACAAGGAAGACAAGAACCAAAGGCAACTCAACGAGCCAGTAGACGCATTCAATCACTTCATTGATGCGAGCCGTTATGCCATTACCTTTAACGCTACCAACCCCAACTACGGAAGCTACCAACTAGGCTAGTGTAAGAGATACAAGCCTTCATAGTTATACACACGAAAACCAATAGACATGGCAAAGAAGAAAGCAAAGCCACAAGCCCACCTCGATCCATACGCCATAGGATTAGGCTTGATACAAGAAGCCAAAGAGGACAACAAGAAGACATCTAAGGCAGGCAAGCACTTAGCATCAATGATGCTCACGGCAACGCCCGAGGTGCGGAAGGTGCTCCACGAGTCTTGCTCGGCTCTCCTTGCTGGCGAGTACGCGAAGGCAGAGTTTCACTTGACTCACCTGATGAGAGGCAAATGAGCTTCACAAAGAGTCAAGACGTTACGGATATAACTGCCCTAAAGAGCGTGGTGGATAGCGTGGCCGCAAATCGTGGGACACGCAATGAGGCTCGTGCGCTCCATACTTACAATTTTCGAAAGTCTACAATTCAGGGTAGGAGTAGCAAGAATGACAAGCGATTAGGCTTAGACTACATTGACCGAATGATAAGTGAGGGACGCGATGCCAACGCACAACGTCACGCACAAGCTATCTTGGACACTCTTGCCCTCTTGCCATGAAGATAGAACTACCCAACTCATTTGAAGACCTCACCATCAAAGACCTGGTGACACTTCACACCAGCACAAGTGATGAGGTGTGCCTCATAAATCTTTGCGGGATCAATCGCGAGGACTTGCTCACGTTACCTAAGAGGTTGCTTGACGAAGCCTACGAACACCTCAAAGACCTACGCTCTCAAGAGTCAGGCCAACACCTTACACGCTTGACTTTAGACGGGAAGCCGTATGGCTTCATCAATGATTGGGACTCGTTCTCCTTTGGTGAATACATCGACATGACAACCTACGCCGAGGACGTATATGCCAACGCTACGAAGATGATGGCTCTCTTGTATCGACCCATTGTAATTGACCGAGGTGATACCTACACCATCGAACCTTACACGACCAAGGAGAATCACCTCATCTTTGAGGCTGCACCTGCCACACTCTTTGGGGGTGCGATGCTTTTTTTTTGCAATTCCAAAAGGAGACTTCTGAGCAGTTTGCGAGTCTCTTTACAACAGACAATAACTCAAGTGAGTTTGGCGAAAAGTGGGGATGGTATCCAGCTATCTACTCCCTTGCAAATGAAAACTTCTTGAAGATGAATGAGGTGACTGAAAAACCCCTAGGGACGGTCTTGACTCACCTAGCTTACCTCCACGACCTAGCACACAAAAACCGCAATGATAACCTTCGCCAACATAGTAGATAGGTTTGAGACCTTTGTTGAGAGTCACTTCTTTTTGAAGTCCTTTTCATTCGGCTCACCTGAAGACCTAGACCTCGACAAGTTCGAGAACTTCCCACTTTGTCACCTCGTGTACACGTCAGGCTCTTACGCTGATAAGGTCAAGTCGTACACCCTTGAAGTGTACATCTTGGATTGCCCTAGAGGTGAGGACTCCCGTAAGGAGTTTGAGAAGGATGCTATCACTCAGAGCGAGCTGGCAGCCGAGGACATCCTTGCAGACCTAGAGAACGGGGGTAATATCTTTGACTTTGACTTCGCATACAACCTAGAGAGTGCCTCGGTGACACCTCTCGAAGAGATGGAGACCAACGTACTAAGTGGCACACTCCTTCAAATCTCTATCGGTGTCCCCTACCTCTACGACACTTGCAACGCTCCCTTGAGTGGGGTAAGCCCGCAGGGTACAAATACCACCTTCTCAGCGCGTGGACTCTTGAGGGTCAAAGAGGTTGACGGATCACCCGACGTCACCACCGTCAAGACCATCAACGTAAGCAACGGCACACTAACCGACAACGGGAGTGGAGTGGTGACGATTGACACGGGAGGGGGTGGAGCATCGAGCCTGAACGAGTTGACCGATGTAGACCTCACAAGTACGGCTAACAATCAAAGCCTTGTCTTCAACTCGACCTCAAGCAAGTTCGAGAATGGCAACCCCATCTCTACGGGTCAAGAAACAATCTTCAAAAGAATCTCACCAAGTGGGAGTGGATCAACACTTGCCTTGTCAAGTGGTTCAGTTGGCTCTTTGCAATTTGGCGTTTTCAATGCGGGAGGTGTTACTTTCGAGAATAATATTAGGGCGGGTGCGGCTTTTGGTATGAATTTCACGGGGACGGTTTTGCAAATGCTTCCAGTCTCAGGGGGTAGCAAAATCTCATTAGAAGTAAAGTACGAAGTCACATTAAGTACGCCTGGACTAGTCAGCATTCAGGTAGCAAACCCAACCGGACAGTTTCAAACAGGACTACCGATTTTCCAGCTTGAGACTCAAGTGGGAACGTTTACAAGAACTGCCACAGGCCCGCTTGAAGACATTACCCTTTTTGCTCTTTCGAATACTGTTTCCTTTCAAGTAATCTCTACCGCGACAGGCTCTATCACAACAAAACACATTAAAGTGACCGTCCAACATGGCTGATAAATTCAAACTCACCGACCAAGAGAAGGCATCTTCTACCTGTCAAGCGCAACTTGATATGTTTGAGAGGTTAGCTCAATTCGTCAACGATAGGCTTCTAGAAATCGAATCTCTTGAGACCAAAGTTGAAAATTTAGAAAACACCAACCCCAATACAAATGATTGATTTTGTAACAACCAACTGGGCAGAATTGCTCATCGGATTCATGGCCTTTGCTAAGGTCGTCGTCAACCTCATCCCTAGTGAAAAGCCTATCCAAGTTTGGACGTGGGTAGATACCCTCATTAATGCCATAGTAGCTGACAAGAGAAGCAATGGGCAAAAGGACTGACAAGGTCTTCGATGAGTTTGCTGAAGAGTGGAGGCTTGCCGCGATGCGTAACCTCGGCTCTCGAAGGATAGGCAAGAACAACTCTTACGGTGCAACACGCTCTCGGAAACTAGCCAAGAGCCTCTTCGTCAAAAGAGTAGGGGGAGAGATAGTAGCAGGGTCACCGCTGCCGTATGCCAAGTTCATTCACTATGGAGTGAGTGGTACAAAGAAGAAGCGCAATACACCCTACGCATTCACTACCAAAGCACCCCCAACCAAACCTATTGAGAAGTGGCTAAGAGCAAAACCTGTTCGATTACGCGATCCCAAGACGGGAGAGTTTATCAAGAAGACGAAGGCACGTCTCAAGAGCGCGGCTTTTGTCATAGCTCAAAGCATCAAGAAGAGAGGTGTGCCAGGTCTAGCCTATTTCTCTGAAGCCTTCGACACCATGTACCCACGCTTCCAAAGTAAGATAGCCGAGGCCATCGCGTTAGATGCATTGGACGACCTCACCGATTTAGACACCCCCAACTTCAAGTAATGGCAGCACAATTCGACTCAGCCCCCTCAGAGACATACATGCCCGCGAATCAATACCTGATGTACACTATCAGCGATACTGGCGGGGCAGTCAGCGCATCTCATAGGTTTATAGTGAGGGTGGTGCGTGGGGCATCGACTGAGATAGCCAAGCTCTACTTGACGGCCAACACCAACAACAAGGCACACTTCGACTTGTCTAGCATCGTCAAAGACCTCTTGACTACTGACCACTTGCAAAGTGATGGGACGGGGACACTATGGGAGATGTCTACTGTCGTTGACCATAGCCTCTTAGGTACTGACAAGTTCAGCGTCAAGATAGGTACGTTCGATGGGTCGAGTGAGACCCTCGACGAAGCAACCAAGGTGATATACTTGACCAACGGCTCTCATCAGATTAGAGAGGGTCTACACCCTGACTTCTCGGCTTACTACGCCACGGCTGACACCAAGAAGACTTGGCTCACCGAAAGAACAAAAGATGCGAAAGCGTTTGCCATTGCAAGCCTGTCAGTTGATGGAGCTATCCGATATAGATTCGCTGACGAAGATGAGGCAGTAGTAGCGTGGATTCATGATAGCACTATCATAAGCGGAACGGACACGAGATTAAGCTACTTTCTATATGACTCGTCTGACTCACTTTTGCAGGGCGAATCTGCAACTATTTCTTCAAGTGGAGGCAATGCTTTAACCGCTACTGACTACACGCAAAAGCTACACTTCACAGGACTCGCTCCAGCATCCCTTAAGTTCACTTCTACCGTATTGCCTTCAAACAATTCAACTTGGGCATACTATTATTTGGTTCTTGACGCTGGGAGTGCGGTAAGCCCAAGAAGCCACTTTTTCAGGGTAGACAAGGATTGTGGTATCATCAAGAATCAACGAGTACAAATCGCATACGCCAACCGCTTAGGGGGGTGGGACTATCTCACCTTTGATGGCAATGCTTCCAAGAACGTCACCACGCAAAACAAGCCATACTACAAGGCTCTTGGTGACTACGATGCAGCTACATACACCTTCGACCCTTCAGATAGGACAAGCGTACCATATCAGATAACGTCCGAGAACAAGTACACCCTACGCGCTCAGAACTTCTCGATAGAAGAGAACTTCATGCTTGAGGGCTTGATGATGAGCGATAACGTCTATATGAGATATGGAGACTCCACCTCTATTGTCGGTGGTATGACGGATCGTGACAAGTGGCTTCCCGTCTTAGTAGATACGACTAGCCTTGTCATCAGAGACAAGGTCGAGAGCCGCATCTTCGACGTGAGCCTTGAGGTCACCCTAGCCCAAGAGTCACGATGCTAAGACTACGCCTATGGAACTTCGCTGAGTCTGCTCAATATGATGTGGACCTCTACGAGAATGCGCCTATCAATCTCAACTATCGCTTCACCGATGTAAGCCAGGTGAACAAGTCGAAGGGTAGCTTCTCGCAGACCTTTCGAGTACCCGCTACCAAGAGCAACCTCGACTTCTTTGGTGGCATCATCAACCCTGACGTAAGAGAGCGTAACGGCCTTCTCAATACTACTTGGAACGTCAAGAAGAAGGTGAGGGCAGAGTTGGCATACAAGACCATCCCTATCATGGATGGGAGTGTGCAGCTCAAGAGGGTAGTTCGTCAGAAGAAGCAATACTATGACTTGGAGCTTGTCTTTTTTGGGGAGAGCGTAGACATCGCCCAAAGCATCGGACAGAAAAAGCTCTCTGACCTTACTCTCACAAGCGTTGACCATGACGTGAACGTTGGAAACATTGTTTCAAGTTGGTTTGAAACTGGCTCTTTTCCTTTAGATGGCGACGTGAAGTATGGCATCATGGACAAAGGCTCAAACTGGTCGGGGGAGATATGGACTGCAACCGACCCTATTAAACAAGCCGAGCTAACCCCCTACCTCCGAGCGTACTACATACTTGAAAGGATATTTACCGAGGCTGGCTTCACAATCTCAAGCACCTTCTTGAATACTGATGCCTTTCAAGACATATATATGCCGTTGTTTTCGGGCGGGCCTGACCTTCTCAAGAGTGATGACTTTGGCGATAATAGTGCAAGAGCGGGGCTAGCAAGTGACCAAACGACAACAAGTACTACGGGGGTCACCATCGACCTCGTAGAGACGGTTGACGGGGGTAGCGACCCAAGCAACAACTTCAATAACTCAACACACAAGTACACGGCGGCAGTCACCGCAGAACACTTATTTAATGTATCGGCATTTGTCACGAATGGCTCTGCACAAATCATCCACACAACATCAGGGGTTGAGACCGTCATAGGGACTCTTCCTCCTGGAGGCTCTGAGCCTTTCGTGAGTGGCAGTGTATTTATGGAGTCAGGGTCTACGCTGCATCTTAAAATGATTGCCAACGCAGCAAGCACCGCTACCGCTTCGGGTACTGACCAGGCCTACGGCTTAGGGACTTACTTGAATGTGACCTTTGTGAACGACCCTATCTCTGGGTTCACAATGGATACGGCTTTGAATATGCCTGACTTCAAACAGATTGATTTTGTCAGCTCACTTCAAAAGATGTTCAACCTCGTCTTTATCCCCGACGCTCTTGATCCGTCAACCATCAAGATAGAACCCTTTCAAGACTTCGTAGCGTCAGGAACTAAGAAGGACTGGACGAGCAAGCTAGACTTCACCTCTGATATTGTTATCGAGCCAACGGCAGATATTCAATTCTCAAAGTACAAGTTCACCCACGCTGAGGGGGGAGACTTTTTGAACGATGCTATACAACGTGGACTCGATAGGGTGTACGGGGAGATGGAGATATTAGACCTTGAAAACGACTTCAGCCAAGGAGACTACTTGACTCAAGATGGGTTTGCTCCACACACCATGAGCTTGATACCTGACAACTCGTACCAGGTGCATCGGTGCATACAAGCAAACGGGGCAGGGGTAGCCAAACCAAAGCCGCGCCTAGCGTATTGGAATGGCTTGAGTAGTCAGTATCCATCATATCAATTACGACAAGATAACGGTACTCCAGGCTCAAGCTCTCTCTTCCCCGTCTTTAGCAATTACTCGGATGTGATACCCACGGTTTCAAGTCTAGACCTTAACTACGGTTTTGAGTTTCCTATGATACCGAGTGCGGGGCATCCCTTCAACACTTTGTACCAAACGTATTGGGCGGGGCTTGTGAATGAGTTGTACTCTTCAGATGCTCGCTTGCTTACGTGCAAAATGCTTTTGACCTCTCAGGATATTCAAGACTTTCAGTTCAGCGACCAAATCTATATCGAGGGGACGTACTACCGAGTCCTTGAGATAACGGGATTCGATGCTACGAGGGTTGCGCCGTGTAGTGTTAAACTCATCAAAATACTCACGAACATCGCTGATTGTGACGACACACCGACGGGGGTAGACTCATCAGGCAACGTGACCTTTAACAACTCAGCCACCGACTTTGGCTCAAAGGAGTGTTGTGAGAAGTATGGATACATCTTCAAACCTGACAAGGCTGGAGGCAATCCACGATGTACAACGGCAGGGGCATTCATCCCACCAAGCTCGTAAGAATAATGAAGAACCGCAGTTATATCATGGAAGCTATTGACCTCTTGGTCAACGATGCCAAACCAATGAAGAAGCCCTACACCGTACCTCGATGGTTGGACTTTCTAGCTACGGGAGTCTTTCTCGTGGCTTATGCTTTGGCCGTGCTTTGGATCGTGTGCAAACTGATTGACCTATTCTGATGGCTGACGCAAAGAAGGTGATGACCCTTGAGGTCGATATGGAGACTGGTGAGATTACCAAGCAGCTCACCGAGGTTAAAGAACAATTAGAAGACATTGGCACGGAGGCCGAGGGGGTAGGCAAGAAAGGCACGAAAGGCTTTGGAGGTCTTAACAAAGCTCTGAAACTTGGCAAGGTAGGCTTTAGACTGCTGGGGAAGGCTATGTTAGCTTCAGGTGTTGGCGCGATTGCAGCTCTCTTTGGTGGGCTTGTAGCCAAGTTGATGCAGTTGAAGCCTGTGACCGATGCCGTTGAGAAGGCTATGGCCTTCCTCGGTGGTGCGTTCAAGGTGCTTTCGGATTTAGTGATGCCTTTGGGTGATACTCTTATTGATGCCTTCAACAATCCACAAGAGGCACTCACAAACCTTCGTGAGAAGTTTATCGCGCTGGGAGATTATCTCAAGACGCTTCTTGACGCTTCTATCAACCCCGTGAGAAGAGGTCTTCTCAATATCAAAAGAGCAGCCCTAGAAGCTGCCATCGGCACGAAAGAATTTTTTGGGGGCGATGCCTCAGAGCTGAAGCAAAGCGTCAGAGAGGTTGACGAACAACTCGCTGATTTAGTAGTAAAGCAAGAGGAGAACAAGGAGAAACTTAAAGAGCCTTTTGTCGCAGTTGTTACATTTATCAGAGAGGAGGTAGTACCAGCCATCGTCGAAAATGGCACGGCAGCCGTAGACCTAGCAGACAAGTTCATCAAGCTACGAGATGCCCAACGGGCTTTAAACCTTGAGCAAGCTACCTCACGTGCTGAGATACAAGAGCTGAAGAGGCAGTCTGATGACTTCAACCTCTCCATAGAGGATAGGATTGCAGCGGCACAAAAGGCAGCGGCCCAAGAGGAGGAGCTAAGGCAAAAGCGTCAAGGCTTAATTGAGAACGAGATAAGCCTCCTGAGACAAGAGCAAGCCATTCAAGGGGAGAGCGAAGAGAGAACGCAGCGGATCAATGAGTTGCAAATAGAACAACAAGCCATCATCGAGGAGGGGCTAGGTCTGCAAACCGAATTGATGACCAAGACTCAAGGTCTAGAGAGGGAGTTGGAAGATGCACGAATAGCTTTTACACAAGCCCAAAAAGACCGAGAGACGGGACTTGCTACATTCAGAGCTACCCAAGCACAAAACCAAACCGATATACGCAGGGCAGAGCAAGCCCAAGAGTTGGCCGATTTAGCTGCCCACTATGATGAGCAACTACGTCAGGCCGAGAGGTATGGGTTCGATACCACTCAGCTACTAGCCACACAACAAGCCGAGGTCGAAGCGATGCAAGCCAAGCACCGTGCGGATGACTTAGCGGCAGAGAACGAACTAAGACAACAGAAGCTAGACCTTGCAGTAGGTGTCTTGGGTGCAATGCAGCAACTCAACGACGCATTTGCTGGGAAAGACAAGCAAGCGCAAAAGAGAGCATTCAAAAGGAACAAAGCCCTCAGCATTGCTACCACCGTAATACAAACGGCTCAAGCTATCATGGCACAACTCTCCGTACCTCAAGACGCATTGACGGGGGCAAACTTCGTCAAGGCAGGGATAGCCGCTGCTACGGGTGCGGCTCAGATAGCTACTATCGCAAAGTCACGCTTCAACCCCGACTCGGGAGGAGAGGCAGGCGGTGATATTGAAGCCCCTGCATCAAGCGGGGGTGGTGGTGGTGGTGGTGGTAGTACGGCAGCGCCACCCCCTACCCTTGACCTATCCTTCTTAGGTGATGGGGCAAGCACCAACCTACAAGCCTTCGTATTGAGTAACGAGGTGACTACCTCACAACAACAAGACCAACTAATATCAGACCAAGCAAGCCTACCAGGATGAAGATACTTGAACTAGTAATAGACGACGAGGCAGAGTTGTTTGGCATTGATGCCATCAGCCTCGTAGAGTTTCCAGCAATAGAGTCGGACTTTGTAGCCCTGAAGCGTCACGCTCAGATGACCCACTTTGCAAAGGTGGATGGTGACAAGCGCATCGTCATGGGTGCGGCTCTCATCCCTGACAAGCCTATCTACCGAAAGGACAACGAAGGAGAAGAGTACTACGTATACTTCAGCAAGGCCACCGTTCGTAAAGCTATGGAGTTGTTTCTGTCTTTCGGTAATCAAACGAATATGACCCTTGAACATGAGCATACGATTCGCGGACTGAGTGTCGTAGAGTCGTGGCTTGTCGAAGATGATGAGAAAGACAAGAGCCGAAAGTATGGCCTTGACACTCCCGTAGGAACGTGGATGGTCTCTATCAAAGTAGATAACGAGGCCATATGGAATGAGTATATAAAGTCGGGCAAGGTCAAGGGCTTCTCTATTGAGGGGTTCTTCGTTGACCGAATGGAGGTAGAGAAGCGGGAGCAGATGGCGCGGTATGGTGTCAAAAGGGACAAGCGCAAAAAGTCAGGATACAACGTCTTTGAGTCTTACACCGACTACCCTGACGCAGTTAAGAACAATGCAAAGAGAGTGATGGAGTACGTTGAGAAGAATGGGTGGGGGTCTTGTGGTACGGCAGTCGGTAAGCAAAGGACGAGCCAACTAGCCAAAGGAGACCCCGTTAGCGTGGATGTGATTAAGAGAATGAAGTCATACCTTGAGCGTCATGCGGGAGACCTGGAGAAGTCCAAGTCATACGATGACGGGTGTGGCAAGTTGATGTACGATGCGTGGGGTGGGAAGGCTGGTCTCAGGTGGGCAACGTCCAAGCTCAAAGAGTTGGAGATGTTGTCAGCTCTAGAGATAGAGTTGGGCCTAGCAGCCCTTGACAAAATGCTTCAAGAACATTTTGAGAGCCGAGTAGTCAACGAGCATCAAGCTATTATTGATGACCGACTCGCATACTCCACAAAAGAGGCCGCTATCAAAGCCGCTAAGGACATTGGGTGTGACGGATTCCACACTCACGACTTTGAAGGTCAGACCTGGTATATGCCTTGTGAGGCTCACAATATGGCAGAGGTAGGCCCACGAGGGGGAGTAAGACCAAGCAAGAAAGCCCCTAAGTCATCTACGCCCAACCCCAACCCCAAAGGCAAGGGAACGGCCAAAGGTGATGCAAGCGACACTCGATCCGCTAAGGTGAGCAAGGCAGACGAGGCCACCTTGAAGAAGAAGAGTGATGACTTCAACGAACGCTACAAGGAGAAGCTAGGATATGGGGTCAATGTGGGTATGCTTAAGGCAGTCTTCCAGCGAGGGCTAGGGGCATTCAATGTCAGCCACTCACCTAAAATCAAGAGCGCGAGTGCTTGGGCTTTTGCTCGTGTCAACGCTTTCTTGTACCTCGTCAAGAACGGCAGACCTCAAAACAAGAAGTACAAAACTGATAACGACCTCTTGCCCAAGAAACACCCCAAGTATTCAAAGGCTTGATTTAATGTAAGAACCCAACCCCTTAAATCGTTATACTATCATGAATCTCAAAGACCGCATTCAAGACATCTTTGAACAATACTCCGTTCACCTCCAAACTGAGGAGAAGGATGAGAAGGAGATGCAAGAGACTCCATCTGAAAAAGATGAGAAGACTGAAATGGCAAAGAAGACTCTTGCCAATGGAACAACCATCTTTACGGACGCAGATGCGTTTGCGGTAGGGGTGGATGTATTTATCGTCAACGAAGAGGGTGAGCGCATGCCACTCCCTGACGGAGAATACGAGTACGAAGAAGGAGGCAAGACCGTCGTAGCAGATGGAAAGATTGCCGAAATCATGGAAGCTGAGGACGAGAAAGAAGAGAAAGAGATGGAGGACGAAGAGAAAAAGGAAGAGATGTCCTACACGCTGACCGAGTCGGAGTTGTCTTCAATGATTGCTAAGGCAGTCGGAGCAGCAAAGGAAGAGTTTGCAAAAGACATGGAAGCCACGAAGGACGAGCTTTCATCAATGAAGGAGATGCTCTCCAGCCAACGCGCTGAGGACGGCCTTCGTCAGAGCAAGACCAATGCAAAGCGCATGACATTCTCTGACATTAAAGGCTTAGACGCAAAAGACCGCGTTGCCGCAATTCACGAAATCTATTCAAATCAATAAGAGACAATGGCTCACGGAAAATCATTGGACATCAACTCTAGTTCGTATGAAGGCGAATTGGCGTTGCCATACATTGCCCCCGCGATTCTTAGTGCTGACACTATCGCAAATGGGTATATCACCGTTCACGAGAACGTAAAATTCAAGGCAGTACTCAAGAAGTTGGTTGCTGCCAACGAAATCATCGACCAAGCGAACTGCGACTTCACAAAGACTGCTGGTGACCTTGACCTAGACGAAGTGGTGTTGACACCTACTGAGTTGCAAGTCAATCAGGAACTTTGCAAGCGTGACTTCCGCTCTGATTGGGAGGCCATGCAAACTGGACGCTCTTTGATGGGTGACCGCTTGCCTCCAAACTTTGAGACGTTCTTGCTCCAATTCTTGGCTGGCAAAGTCTCTGAAGGTGTGGAACGCGCTATTTGGCAAGGGAACTTCAACGCTTCTACGGGTGCAGCTACGGGCGGTATCGCCCCTCACTTCGACGGCATTTGGCACTTGGTGAAGGATGGTGACGGAAGCCTTGCTACATCGGTTGACTTTGCTGATGCGATTGACTCAGGTGACGTACTCACTCGTGTTGATGCAGTTGTATCAGGTGGCTCAAGCGCAGTCTTGAACAACCCGAATGCTAAAATCTTCATGAGCCGCAAGACACTCTACCTCTTCCAACGTGCGTTGGGTGGTACGATTTCTAGTACGGGTGCAGCACCTACACAAGGTGGTATCTTGACTGGAGTTGTTCCAACGTCCTACTTGGGATACGAAATCATTGCACCAGCAGGATTCCCGAACGATTGCATCTTGTTCACTACGATTGAGAATCTCCACTTTGGTTGCAACCTCGCTACTGACCAAATTGAGGCAACGCTTGTTGACATGACTTTGACTGATGCTTCAGACAACGTCCGTGTAGCTATGCGCTTCTCTGGTGGTACGCAAATCGGTAGCCTTGCTGATGTGAGTGCTGGATACATTCAAGCCTAATCCCTGACGCATGGCTTGTAATATCACAACAACTGGACGCGCTCTTCAATGCAAAGACGCGCTTGGGGGAATCCGTGAAGTTTACATTCGTAAGTATGAGGGGACAGGGGCATATGCCCAGCCTGCAAACGGTGCGATTAGTGACGCGGCTGAATCCCTCGAATTTGCTCAGTTTGAGATGCAAGCTGGATCATCTTCGTTCACTCAGACCGTGAATGCTTCTACTGAGAATGGAAGCGTACACTACCAACAGGTGTTGAGTCTGAGCTTCAACAAGATGAGTCAAGCTGATGTGGCTGAGATTGCAGACCTGAACAAGGCTCGACTCATGGTCATCGTTCGAGACAAGAATGATAGTTACTGGGTGATGGGTCACATCTCAGGGTGTGAGGTTACTGGTGGCACGTTCGTAAGTGGACAGGCCGTAGGTGACTTGAACGGATGCACGGTAGAAATCACCGCTATGGAGTTGACTGCTGCACCCTTCTTGACTCAGACTAGTGGTGGTAATATCACTCTCGCGCCAGCGTCGTAAGAGGTTTTGGTTTAACTGAAAAGGGGAGGTGGCTTGTGCTTCCTCCCCTTTTTGTTTACTTACTATGGTCACACTACAAACAAACACGGCAACTCAGACTATGTACGTCACCCCGTTCCAACGAAAGAAGGACTTTGCGGGGGAGACGTTCTCTTCGTACCTCTTGCAGATTGAGTCTCTACAAACCGACAAGAAGTATTATGCCATCTTCCAAAGTGGGAACGGCACACTTCAGCAAGACAACGAGAGGTACTCGGAGTTTCAAATCAGCACCAACGCCGATGCATCCACTTCGGGGAGTGTGTTGATTACGGAGTCGGGCCAGTACTCTTACATCATATATGGTCAAAGCTCAACAACCAACATAGACCCGTTGAATGCTGCCGTATGGGGTGAGCTAGAGCGTGGCCTGATGACATTTGCAGGAGAGGATGCGTGGTCGCTGCCAAGTATCACCATCCCTGAGAACGTCGTATATTACGAATAGACATGGACATTCTGAAACTATCCCAATATCAAGAGAGGTCATACAATGAGACACCTAACCCGAGGGGGTGGGTGAACTATGGTGATGACAACCTCTTTCCACAATACCTCGTTGACCTCTACAAGTCGAGCGCGGTGCATGGTGCTTTGTGCAATACCATCAGTCAAATGGTGTTCGGCAATGGTGTCAGCGCGTCAGACATAGAGACACGATTGAAGCTACAAGAGTGGGGCTTCGATGACGAACTACGGAAGGCTTGCCTTGACCTCAAGATACAAGGTGGCTTCGCTCTAGAGATTGGCTTCAGCATTGACCGCACAACGATTGCCAGTATCAAGCATTGCCCTTTTGAGAATTTGCGTAGTGCTGAGGCTAACGAACAAGATGAGGTTGACTTTTACTGGTTCTCTAGAGATTGGACAGACCAACGAGAAGAGCCAGTCATGGTCAAAGCGTTTGACCCTGAACACAAGAACGAGTACCCAAATCAGATACTCTACGTCAAGCCGTTTGCACCAGGTTCGTTCTACTACCCCAAGCCCGACTACATTGGCGCGGTTAACTACATCGAACTTGACAAGGAGATAAGCAAGTACCACGTCAACAACATCCGAAATGGCCTTGCTCCTTCCTTCACCATACACTTTAAGAATGGTGTGCCAGCACCCGAAGAGCGTAGAAAGATTCGAAATGATATAGAGCGTCAGTTGTCAGGCACTACCAACGCGGGAAAGTTTATCGTCACCTACTCGGATCAGCCCGACAGGAAGCCCGACTTTGAACCGTTCCCCTTGTCGGATGCTGATAAGCAGTACGAGTTTCTCTCGACTGAGGCTACTGACAAGGTGATGATTGGACACCGCGTAGTGAGTCCAGCTATGTTTGGTGTGAAGACGGCAGGGCAGCTCGGCAACCAACAAGAGCTAGACATTGCCTCTGACCTTTTTGACGAGCAAGTCATCCAGCCCTTTCAGCGAGTTGTAAAGGATGCGGTAAAGCGGATACTTGTAGCAAGCGGATTGAATCCGTCAATAGTGATGGACGTAGCTCAGGTTGTAGATGCCCCAACTGCAAGCACCGAGGAGGCTACACAAGACGCACCACAAGAAGAATCAACCGAGAGCGTGGACGAAGTGACTATAGACAAAGAAGCCTCGTACAACGGGGCGCAAATCAGCTCGGCTCTTGACATCATAATCAAGGTGGGCGAAGGACTCATCACCAAAGAGCAAGCAACCGTCTTCTTGATTCAAATGCTCCAGTTTGATCCCGAGGTGGCAAAGGCTCTCTTCCAAGATGACGCAAAGGCTGAGGATGCTATCGAGCGTCTCAGCTCCCTCAAAAAAAAAAGGAAGCATGAGCATGGGTGTTGCACCCACCTCAAAGCTGACTACGACCTCAGCCCTACCCTTGCTTACCTGATGGAGAAGGGGGAGAAAGTCGATGAAGCCTATGAGCTGATTGATGAGGTAGAGGTTGACCTAGAACTTGAGGACGCGCGTGATAAGTTGTGGGAGTTTGCGCGTCGTGTACCAGGGGACTCCAAGCGTCCAAGCGAGATGGACAATGACATCGTTCGTATTCGCTACAAGTATGACGGCAAGCTCTCTGACAATAGCCGTGACTTTTGTAAGAAGATGGTGAGGGCTAGAAGGGTATGGCGTAAAGAGGACGTGATGGCAGCGGGCAACCTTGCCGTAAATCCAGGCTTTGGCCCTAATGGAAGTGATACCTACTCTATATGGGAGTTTAAGGGCGGCCCTCAATGTGGCCATAGGTGGATACGTCAGACCTACTTGAAGAAAGAAAACAACCGCAAGGTATCGGTAGCTGAGGCACGACGCATCATCTCTCGACTGCCTGAAGCCGAGCGTAAGGCAAACAAAATCAAAAGCGAACCCAAAGGAAGGCAAGACATAAAGCCTCGTAATATGCCGAACAACGGCTACCTCAATCCCCGATAAATATGGCACTAACCGCAGAAGTCTTATTCGTAAACACCGACCTCGTGAAGCGTCTCACCTCCCTTAATGGGAGTGTAGAAGATAGCATCATCGTCCCTGCCATCATCTTGGCTCAGGACAAGTACCTACAAGCGTACTTGGGAACTGACCTCTTGAACAGGCTCAAGAGCGACATCAGCGGAGGTACGGTAGCTGGAGTGTATGAAACCCTCCTTGATATCTACGTTCGCAAAGCTACTTGTTGGTGGACTCTCGTAGAGTTGATACCGAACCTCTATGTACGTCTTGACAACGGGGGGTTGATGATCCGTAGTGCTGACAACGCACAACCTATCTCGGAGCAAGACCTACACCGAGAGGTAGAGAGAGCGCGTCAGAATGCCCAGTTCTACACCGAGCGTCTAGTGTCTTACTTGATTCATAACTCTTCGTTGTACCCTGAGTACACGAGCAACACAAGCCCCGATATGCAACCTGAGCGTATCTCGTACAATCAAAACGGGATGACGGTGAGCCACGGGGTAGAAGATGTCAAGTACACATACAGGAAGGCCAACGTTTTAGATAGAGGATTCGACTGCTGATATGGCACAAACACGAAAGGAAAACGTCAAGAGGCTTGAGATATGGCTAAAGAAACAACATGGAACTAGAAACGATATTGACCTCATTGCTCCCAAGCATAGGAGCAGTTCTAGGGGTTTGGGTAAAGATGAGCACCGAGGTAGCTAAACTCAAGGGGAGGGTACACGTCCTCGAACGCGATAGGTCAGAGATAAAAGACCTCGTGAAAGAGTGCGTTGAGGGTATCCAAGAGCTGAAGATTTTAATTGCAAGAAAGGGCTATGACTCTTAAATACTTCAAGCGTGATGAGTTTGACTCACCTGACAAGCCAGGCTCAGGGGAGATGATGGACGATAACTTCTTGGAGCGTCTTGACATCGCCCGTGACATTTACGGATACCCTATGATTGTCACCAGCGGCTTTCGTTCTATCGAATATCAGAGAGAGCTTATAGAGCGTGGACTCAAAGCGGCAAAGAATAGCAGCCACCTTCTAGGGTTGGCCGCTGATATATACTGCGATGATAGCCGAAAGAGGTACTTGATGGTTGAAGCGTTCCTTGATGCTGGCTTCAGACGCATTGGGATAGGCTCTACGTTCATTCATGTAGACCTCGACGAAGCCAAACCTCAAGACGTGATTTGGACATACT
>Ga0208159_1000416_pt1 | contig 17384 bp, 21 predicted proteins | sample 9_EtaG_FD_184082 | JGI IMG/M metagenome (GOLD analysis project Ga0208159, IMG submission 184082) | Marine viral communities from the Subarctic Pacific Ocean - 9_ETSP_OMZ_AT15188 metaG (SPAdes) (version 2) | ecosystem: Environmental > Aquatic > Marine > Oceanic | place: Pacific Ocean | collected... | reverse complement strand
TATTCAAATAAATACTCTAGTCCTTTAACGTTTCCTATGTTAGAGTTTATAGAATTGTTTTGCTCTGATCCATCATAAAATCTTTCTTTATCTTCATAGCCAAAAAAGGCTAGTTTTCTAAAACCTATTGTTCTTATTTCATCTGCTGGGTTTCTGCGTGTAGTTTCTATTAGTTCACTACTTTGTGTAACGTAAAATGTTTTTTGTGGTTGTATAGAGTTTGTCTGTGTGTATGCAGCATATAAAGTAGAATACTTAAATACCTTTTTTAGTATTTGTGCATTAACATTAATTGCAAAAAATAAAGCTATAAATATAAATCTCATTAGAATTGGTTGTTTAGTATGTTGTCTATTTCTTCTTTTATTATGTCGTTTGTGTCCTCTGGTAGTTTTAAGTTAATACCAGCTTCAATTTTCCTTACAAGCTCCCCATCATTATATATACAAATAGTAGGTATATAAACTATTTTGTTTTTGTCAAATATTTTTGAGTTTTTACTCATATAAAATAAATGCGTATTGTAGCTTTTATATGGCTTTAGTGATATTTCACTACTTTTTGTAAACTCAGCAGAAAACTGAACTATTGATATACCATCTTTATAATCTTGAGCTTGTAAACCTAAACAAAATAATAGAAATAAATATCTCATTTTTTTGTTATTTCGTACATCCTAGACTCTAACAACTTAAGAGTTTCTTTCATCTCTTTCACATCTTCTTGTGTTGTCATAATAGCCTTGCGTATTATTTCATCTTTATATCTAAACTCTGTAGAAGTTACTTCTGGCTTTGGCTCTGTCATTGCTACAGCTATATCAGATTTTAAGCTAAAATAAACAGTACATAAACTAACAGCAAAAGATACAATCATTGCTATTGTCTTTAAATCTAAAGTTAGTTTAGTGTTTTCGCTTACCTCTGTTGCCATTACATTTTTATTTTATCTAAAAAGTTATTCCACTTTACAATTAATGTATTTTTAAATTCCTCTAATTTGTTTGCCAAATATCTTAATGCCTTTATCATTTATAATTAGTATTGTTGTTAATAATGTGTTTACTGTTATAGAGCCTAGCATAGTAGCTAATAAATCTCTTTTATCAAATTTATCATCAATTAGTTCTTTACCTGTACCTACAAGTGTAGATACTAATAAACCACTTGTAAATGCTTTCCCTATATCTTTTGTCTTTAAATATACCTCACTAAAAGTAGGTGCTGAAAATACTGCACCAGCTATAAAATGTTGTTGCTTATCTTCTTCTGTCAATAATTGACCATAACAATTAAAAGCTAATAACAAAAAAAATATTCTCATAACTTAAACTCTTGATAGTCTACACCATAAAAACTATGTACACCAGTACCGTCTGTAACTGCAACAGCGTATGACTTCCATCCATAAGGATGATCTTCTATATCTTGCCATATAATATCAACGTGGTATTTATTACTTAGTACTGCTTCTTGTGTTTCGTTTCCATCTTCTAGCTCAATATTGCCTAATCTAACAATAGCTATATATTTAGCTGTTAGATTTTCTGCCTTAGCTTCAAATTGCTCTTTATTATTAAACTCGTATTTTGCCCACTTTTTCATTATGTCATAATTACCTTTTTAATTTTTCCGCTACTTATTGAGTATGTGCTTGGTATAGAAGTTATTGTATTTGTTGTGTTGTTTGAAAACGTTTCTACTATTTGTGTAACACCACTTGGCGTTGTAATACTAGAAACATCTGCCTCTCTTGTTACTGCTGCACTTGTTGTTTTTATGTAACTTGACAAGCTTGATCCTTCTTCTACTTGACAACCCCATAAATAAACAAAAGCACTTGTAGATGTGTCTGATTGGTCTATCTGACCACTTGTAGCTCTTGGGCTAAAAAAAGTAAAAGCTTGTGCGTTTGCATCTGTGTTAAAAGTAGCAGATAATCTGTACCAACCACTACCATAATTTTCAACACTTGACGTAACAACAGAAACTTGACCAGAAGCACTTACAGTTAAAGTGTTTGTACTAAATTGATAAATAGCTTCACCTCTACCATTAGCATAAGTTCCTTGCGTTCTAAAAGCAAAAAAATCTCCTTCACCTTGTTTGACAAAAACGGAAGTTGTTAGGTCTAAAGCAGCAGCAGATGACTTAGTAATAGAATCTGATATATAGTTATTTGTGTTAACAGTTGAGCCTCTTTGTACCTTATCTGCACTCATTTCTCCAGTAGGTGCTATAACTTGATTAGCTGTCACTGTAATATCTGACTGTTTAATCCAAGCCGAATCAGAAAACTCCTCTGACCTAATTTGTCTATTTGTTCTTAATGTTTCCATAAGTAAACTTGGACAATCACTATTAAGCCAATCTAATCTTGGAAAATCAGTTGCCATTGTTTCTATAAGTCCATCTTTATTTACCCTAGTGCCAGAACTTTCTCTATCAAATTGAAAATCTCCACCACCATTACTTGGTAGTATAGAATATATTAATTCTTCTTTATATCCACTTGGTATTAAAGCTAGTTTAGGATTGCTCATCTTCTTTTGGTAAACTTTCGTTTAATATTTTAACTATTTCCTGTGCCTGTGCTAATACAGCAATAGGCAATGTGTTTATAACTTGATTTACTCTTGCAATTTGTTCTTTTGTAATTTCCATAATTATAGTTTTATATTTCTATAAATATACAAATTATACTGGTAAATCTTCGTATTGATCTTGGTAATCACTTGGAAGATAAGATTCCATTTCTGTAATTTGCTCAGCAGTTAACTCGCTTTTATAAAAGTCATTTGTTAAAACCCACTTAAAATGTTCTTTAATTGCTTCTACATTTTCATCAGCACCTATTTGGCTTAATTGACTTGGTATCTGTAGAGTTATTACCTCTTTGTGACTTTCCTCTGTGTTTTCTGTTGTTACTACGTTTCTATACATTATTTTATTTTTATGCGTTTTCTAATTCTGTTACTTTTGCTGATAAGTCCTGGATTGCTTTTACTAAAACAGGTATCAATCTTCCATAACTAGCTTCTAGTCTTTCTGGATTGTTATCATAAACTAATTGTGTCCACTCGTTATCAACCTCTTGTAATTCTTGAGCAATAAAACCTAAATCTTTATCGCCTACTTTTGCGCCATCTCTCATATCCCAATCAAATGTTACTGGATTTAGTTTATTAATAAAATCTAATCCATAAGTTGATTCTTGTATGTTTGTTTTATCTCTACTATCTGACAAAGATGATATTGTTTGTACTTGACACCTTAAAGATGTTATATTTGCATCACCTAATGTTATTTCATTTGAAACACCTACAGCACTTGCAGTAGCATCATATCCAATAAGTATATTATTTGATCCAGTAGTTAAATTATCTCCAGCTAGTGATCCTAAAATAGTATTAGTACTACCAGTAGTTATAAGCCTTCCAGCATCTTTACCAACAACAACATTATTACTTTTATTGCCATTACTTGACATAGCATTATAACCTACAACTGTATTAAAAGATCCACCTGACATATTTCCGACCATAGCGCTTGCTCCTATAGCAACATTCTGTAATCCCGTACCTTGTCTACAAGCATATCTACCAACTCCTGTGTTTTGCGCACCTGTTTGAAACGCTCCAGCTTCATCACCTATCATAGTTCTATCTTGCGAAGTAGTATTATTTTTACCTGCTTGATAACCTATATTTGTGTTCGACGTTCCGGAAGTTTGTGAGTAACCAGCTTCATAACCTATAGAAATATGATAATCAGCAGTGGAACTTCTTGCAGCATTATCTCCTATTGCTACATTAGCTTCGGCAGTTGTTAAAAATTGACCTGCTTCTGCGCCTATTAATGTATTATTAGTACCTGACGTCATTTGATTACCTGCAAAATAACCAACAGCAGTGTTGTAAGTATCAGACGAACTAGCGCTTGTCATATTAGCTAAAGCACTGTGTCCAACAGCTACGTTTCTATCAGCAGCTACGTTTGCGCCTAAAGCAATATAACCTAAAGCAGTATTTTGATTACCAATAGTCATAGCATCACCAGCTTTACCACCTACTATAGTATTTTCAGTACCTGACGTAATTTGTTGACCAGCAGCCCAGCCAATACCTATATTATAAACATCTCCACTTGCATTTTGTTTTTGAAGGGATTGGTATCCTATGGCAACAGATCTACCACCTGTATCTTCTGAGCTTAAAGCTTCAAAACCTATAGCAACGTGATAAGCACCAGTTGTAAGAGCCGCCCCAGCTGAGCCACCTAAAATAACATTACGGAAACCCGTAGATATACTTTGTCCAGCACTATAACCTACAGCTACATTGTAAGCATCAGATCCAGCGTTTTGATCTTTTAAAGCATAGTAACCAATAGCCACATTTTTTCCGTGATTATCTTCTGCACTTAAGGCTTGATGTCCTACAACTACGTTTTCAGAGCCAGTTGTTAAATTATCCCCAGCTAAACCACCTATTATAACATTTTCAACTCCTGATACATTATTTGCACCTGCTGAATGTCCAATTGCTACATTATAAGAATCTGCTCCAGCGTTTAACTTTTTCAAAGACCTAAAGCCTATAGCTACATTTTTTCCGTGAGTATCTTCTGCGCTTAAAGATTCGAAACCTACAGCAGTATTTTGTCCACCAGAAGTTAAAGCATCTCCTGCTTTTGCACCTATCAAAACATTATTACTAGAGTTTGTCATAGCTCCACCTGCTGCATCTCCTATCATTGTATTACTACTACCTGATGTAAGATTTTGACCTGCATTTATTCCTAAAGTAGTATTTCCTTGTGGATTACCACTCAAACTACTTGATGGCTCGCCAACGTATAAACTACTTGTATCTACTAAACAATCGCTAAGACCATTTAAACTTGTTGCACCACCACCTAAATTAGAGGGAGCAATTCTTACGTTGTCGCTTCCGTTAAACCCTACTACAAAAGCTACGTCAGAAGCACTTGTTTTTAAATCAAATTCACTAAATTTTTTATTTGCCATTTTTTTATTTTTATTCTATTACTATGTATTCGTTGTTTTCCGTTTGTAAATAATCACCATTTTCTGCTAATATTTCAAAAGCTGTTGTAGGGTCAATAAAATCTCTATAGACTATACCCCAACCTATAGAGTTGTCTATTGCTCCATTACCCCAGTAAGTTGTATCATATATTTTTCCAAATGCCATTTATCTATCTTTATATGTTTTGTAGCATATCGCTACTGCTTGTTCTTTTTTGTATTCTTTTCTCATTTCCGCTACACACCGAATCATAAAATCTTTTTGCTTCTCTTTCGCTTTTGGTTTTGGTATCGGCATCTATGTAATGTTTTAATTTTGTTATGTTTGTTTCTTTTATCTTATATTTCATAAAACCCACCCTTTAAAGGTTGTATCTGTATCTGGATGTACATCATCATCTGAGTTAGTATTGTACTCTGGAAACAACTCACTATTAAAAATTAAGTAATCTACTAATCTAGTTGAGTAATAATTAGCATATTCTCTTGCTTTAGCTACTAAATAATCCACCTCGTTCTTATCTACGTTCTGTGCTGTTTCGCTACTGTGCTTAAATACACCACCATTCTTAATCTGATAAGCAGCAAATGGTATATAATTCATTTGTGCAAACCATATTAAAGTAGGTTGTACATAAGTATTTACTAGTGTTAAGTAATTACCAGTTAATCCAGTACCTCCACTTGCACCACTTGTTATATCTGCACTTATTTTGTTGTATAAGTCTGTACCTAATAAATTTTGTATGTCAATCTGTTGAGCTACCTTAATAAATTGTATAAACTTATCTGTATCTACATTGCCATCAAGTATTGAGTTCTTGACTAAATCTGTTCTATTTATAAATAATGCTGTAGCCATAATTAATTCTTAAATCCTATTTTATTCCAATACTCAGCAGTATAACCTTTATACTTCATATCTTTAGGAGCTACAGGTACTTTTTGAGCGTTTGCCTCTGGTTTAAAACCTCTTGACCTTGCCTCTGATGTTGTTATTGCATCTCCTAAACCTTTTGCACCATCTTTACGTACATAAGTCTTTCTTAACCATTTATGTTGACATCTAGCACCACCTTTGTAAAGCCATATAGAATAAGTATCACTTCCACCTTTACCAAAACCAGCATTTACAGCTTTTGTGTCCATAGACATTATATCCTCCTTACGATAAACCTTTTTAGCATCTACCATTTTCTTACAGAACTTTCTTGAGTTTGCACTGTATCTCTGCGGAGAATACATATATCTAACTAAGAAAGTATTACCCTCCTCAGTTTCTTGTTTGCTTTCTCCGTCTTGTTCGCTTTCTCTAAATGGTTTTGCACTACCTGTACTTACAAACTCCCATATCTTAGCAAGTGTGCTTTTTTCTTTTGGTTTGTTCAAGTCCGTAATAACCTCGTCTAAGCCATCTTCTTCCTCATAGTTTACTTCTCGTTCGTCCATTACGTCAAAGTCGCTTAAAAGGTCTGTTTCGTCCTCTCCTAAGTCTATTAATGCATCAGCTATTTCAATACCTAAATCTTCTGGTAAATCTTTAGCTAACTTTACTCCTGTTTCTTCTTCTTTTGTTTCTTCGTCCTCTACGTTTTCTAAGTCTGTAAATTCTAGTGGCTGTAAGGTCTTAAAGTATAGTTTTAAGGCAATATTATTAAAAGCTAGTATATCATCAAAGGCATCTATTAAAAGGTGCTGAAATGGTCTAATAACTGTGTTATCCATTAAAGTACTTGCCGTTTGTAATTCATCTGCATTGTTTCCTAACCCTGTACTATCTTTAATACCTAAAAGCATAGGACTTACTACTCGGTGTGCTACCATTATCTTTTTACTGCTTTCGTCTGATAAGAACTGATATTGGTTGTGTGCGTCACTTAGTTGTATAGGCTCTATAGTTGCTTGGCTCTCTGCGTTGTCGTTGAAAGCTAGTATAAACTTACCAGCATTACTTGACCCACTAAACTTTTGATATATTCTGTTTTCTAACATTTGGCGCTCCTCTGCGTTTGGAGTTCCGTTGTTAAAGTTAATTAACATACTTGGAGCTAAACCATTAAGAATGTTGTTTAAGTGATAATTAGATATTTCCTCCTCTAGCTCACTATATTGCAAACCACCTTGATAATCTGGACTTGAGTAATACTTGTACCCAGCTCTGTAAGGTTTGACGTATAATATCTCTATGTTTTCATTAGAAAAACCAAAAGCTGGTATTCTTTTTAATTGTGTGCTTTGTTTTACCTTAGACCAATTATCAGAATAATAGTACGCTTCAATCTCACCTTTAGAATTGCACTTCTCAGCTCTTAGGTTTTCTACTGGTATGTGTTCTACTTGTGCAATAGTTTTTCTGTCCTTAGAGTAAATAACTTGCATAGCACATTGACCCATAAGTTTTAAATCATAGCATAGCTTTCTTACACAATCTTTGTGAAATAAAGTAATCATTTTAGCGTATGCCTCTGGCTTTGTATTGCTATCTAAAGCATCTAAGCCTTTACCATAAATCATTTGACTAATACCATTTATAATAGCATTGTTTGTAGGACTTCCGTTGTATCGGTCTATTAAGTACCCAAAGTAATTATTATCACTTCCATAAGCTACCCACTTTTTGTTTGACTTCTCTACAATCTCTGGACTTGTGTAAGTGCTTAAATTAACTATTCTTAAATCATTCATAATATAATGTAATCGTTATCAAAGCTATTCTCTGTGGTATATTCACCACTATTTACAGAATAGTAATCATTGTTAGTTTGGTTTACTGTCTGATCTGTACAAAACACTTTGTCTTTGTATATAACAGCAGCACCATTTTTTACTTCTAAGGTATAAAAATCGCCCTCAGTTAAAGTACCAAAAGCAGCAACAAATGACATATAATTTCGATCTGTAGATGCAGTTGGTGTAATACTTACATTAGTTCCTGTGCTTTCACTTGTAAGATTTACAGTAATCGCACCATTAATAAATTGACGAGGTATAACCTTAAAAGTCTTATCGCCATTAGTTCCTATTAACTTCATACTAATATATAAACAAAAGTAATTTATTTTGTATAAAAAAAGCCTCTCTAAAAAGAAAGGCTAATTCTATTTATGTCGTTAACTACAAGACATAGGACAAATATATAAAATATTTTTTAATTATCCTAAGCCGGTGTAATTGGTGTAGCAGATGATACATCTGGCTCAGTACAGAAGAACGGAGGAAATACCTCTGTTGCAACTGCTGTTAATGTAAACCCTTGTAAATCTCCAGCAGCAGCACCTGTTACGATTGTACCACCAGTAATTTCAGCACCATTATCTCTACCTAATAGTAAACGTTTTGTATTACCAGCACCATCTGGATATAACTCTACTACATAGTGCGCTCTACCTCTGTTAAGAAGTTTTATTTCCTCTTGTGTAGCTACGTCTAAGTTTTGAAAAGTTACATTTAAAGTGCTTTCATAAAAAGTAGTACCATTCTCTCTTGAAGAATTAACTACTGTTTCTAAAGATGATTGTCCACCCTTTACTTCAAACTTAAAGAACTCAGCAGAGTTATCAGTAGGCAAGGTTATAGTACCACTACTATCGCCTAAAGCAGCTATAGCAGCACTAAAATCTAAGATGTAAATATTTTTAATTCCAGCAAAGGCAGTCTTACATCCAACTCCTCTACCTTTTGTTATTGCACAAGCCATATTTTATGATTTAATAAAAAAGGGTAGGCAGTTTTGCCCACCCTATTTATGTTAGTTAATTGTTTCTATTATGTGTAAAGTACTATATCAGATCCTACTCCGATTTGAGTACCAGCAGTATAACGCATTACTACTCTTACGTTTTGGCTTCCATCTATATCACTCATATCGATTACTTTTACTTCATTGAAGTCTGAAAGTAATCCTGTTCCCATAAATAAATTAGAAGCTCTTGCAGCAACCATTTCGTTTGCTCCCATACCACTTGTTGGATATAATTTAACACCATCAAAGCTTAAAGCACCACCTTGATAGAAAGTATGTGATTTAGCATCTACACCACTATTTGTTGCAGCAAATCCACCTAAAGCTCTTATATATGCTTTAAATACGTTTTGCGCACAATAGATGTATAAATCCTCAGCACCATATACTCCAGCTGGTATAGCATCTACTACAGCTCCAATTTGTGCTACTACGTTTGCTGATGTTACATCAGTAGCTGTTACTAAAGTTCTATTACCATCAGCGTTAATTTGTGCCTTAAATCCAGCAAAGCTACCATCTACATCGGTACCACTCCATAATGATGTTTCTGTAGCAGAAGCAACCTCAGCAGCTACTCTTGAAATTACAAAATCACTAAATAGTGGAGGTAAGTTATCAAATGCACTAAAACCCATTTGAGCAGCTTCCCAATCAAGATGCAAATCTTTTTTACAAATGTCAATATTTACTTGAAGCTCTTTAGGAGTTAAAACTTTTTCTGTTAATTCCAAAGAAGATGCGTTTGGTTGAAAATCACATTCGGCATTCTTAATTAAGTTTGTAAAAGCTCCTACTTTCATAGCACTTTTAAATTTAACGTTAGGTAATACTGTGATTACACCATCATCAATTGTTTTTGCAGCTAATAAACTTGCAGCAATATATTTTCCTGCAAATTCTCCAGCATAGCTACTATTAGTAATTGTTACACTCATTTTTTATTTATTTTTAGTTATTAATATTTAATATTTTTTCCATCACTCTATCAGCAGTTGTCTTTTGTCTTTTTTGACCCCAAGAATAACCACTAACTTTTTTATCACTTGCCTCTGGATTTGCCTTTATTGGCTCAGCAGCTGGTTTACTTAGCTCCTCTTGTACTTCCTCTGGTACTTCGCTCAACTTTTCGTGTTTAGCAAGTTCCTCAGTCATAAGATTTCCTAAATCATCAGCACTCATTTCTTCCTTTGGCTCTAACATAGCTTTGATTTCTTCAATCATTTCTTTTACCTCAGCTAGTTCTCTTTTAGTAGCGTACATTTCTTCTTCTTCGTCTTTTGCTTCTACTTCCTCTTTTTCTTCTTCTTCTGCTTTAATTTCAGCAATAATTCCTTCTTCTGCTACTACTAACATACGACCATCTTCCATTTCGTATTTACCTACTGGTACAGCTACCTTTTCATCTTCTGTTACGATAAAGATTTCTTTACCAGCTTCAAACGCTTCTGCCTCAAGGACAGTTCCGTTTTCTAACGTCTGTCGTTCTAACTTAACTTCTTCGGATAAGTTTAGAACATCTTTGATTTTACTAATCATATCATTTGTATTCATATTAATATATAAGTGTTAAAAATTAATTTTGCATTTTTATTTATACTTTTCCTATTCCTTGCGCTCTAAGGCTACCATCACAGCATTTTATCTTGTAAGTGTTATCTTCACATAAACACCCTCTACGACCACCTTTAGGACTTGTTTTACTTGGCGTTATAAATCTTTTAATTTTTTTTAGCATTATTTCTTATCGCTTTTTGGGTGTCCTTTAGGCAAAAGGTCGTTATCTCCTTTGTACTTTGCATTTTGAGGTCTGCCATTCTTTACTAAATAAAGGAACGCATTAACTCTAGCAAATGCCCATTGTGAAGCCGATCTTACTCTTGGACTTCGAGAAACATTAAAAGCACCTAAGCCTCTTTGAAATACTGTTTTAAGCATTCCTACATTAACGCCATATCCTAATTTGTCTTTATATCTTTCGTTAAAATCATCAGACTTTTTTTTTAGTGTAGCCTCATCTGCCTTAGATACTTTTGCACCTCTACTTGTAGAAGCATCGCCTTTAGCTGTTCCTTTACCTTTAGGGTTTGGGTTTGGTGTATCGCTCTTTGGTGCTTTAGGACTTTTTCTAATGCCACCTCTTTCTCCTACCTCAGCCATTCTTACACATCTACCATTTTTCTTTTTAAAACCCTTAGGGCATTTACCATACATTTCGTCCTTTATATGAGTTTCACAAGGCATATACCAAGTCTTACCCTCAAAGTCGTGTGTATGAAAACCCTTACAGCCAATATTTTTAGCCATTTCTTCAGCTTTCTCTTGTGTTGCATACGCAAGTCTATCATCTATTATTGCAAAATCTTCATTGATTACCATAGATGCTAAGCTTAATTCTCCAAACTCTTTTAGTTTTTTAGCAGCGTATCTTTTACCAGCTAACCCACCCCATAATAAATAAGATATAGTACCACAAGCTTCTTTATCGTTTTCGTCGTAATACTCCTCTGCTCTTGACAAATAAGAGTACATACGCTTTATTGTTTCTTCACTTATCGCTTTACCTTGTGCTAATTGTTGCGCTCTTATCTTACCTACTTCTGTAGCACACTTATTGTTTACTTTTTTGTTGAGGTCAATGCCTCTTTTAGCATTGTTCTTAACTGCATCTGGATAATCTGTGTAACTTTCTAAAGTTGTCTTTTTACCACTTTTATATCTTTTATCGTTTTTAATAATAGCCTTTACTTGACCTAATAAATACTCTGCTTCTTGTTGTTCTAAATCTTGTAGTAATTTATCACTACTAAAATCTTTGATAGGCTCTTTAGGTCGTTCCATTTTATCAGCGAAGTAACCCTCAATACTAAAACCTTTAACTTTTCCTGTTTTTACAAACTCTTGCCATATTTGTTCGTTGTTTACTTTGACAGCACCTACCCAAGTACCAAGCGGTAAATCCATACCATATTTTACACTTTTATCGTGTACCTTATCTTCTACTATCCAAGATTCTACTAAACTAAGTCCGTTTAACTGATACTGGTGTTCTAAGGTTGAGTTGTTTTGTTTGCCTTGCATTAAGTACATTTGTGAGGCTTTTAAGACAGTATCTTTTGAGAAATATATATAATACTCATCTTCTCCGTTACGTCTATATATAGGCTTATTTGGTATAAGCAAAGCACCCATTAAAATACGCTTTTCTTTATCTACCTCTGCAAGTTTAAACTCTTGTGATTTAAGAGCAATAAAATCTTCTTCTATTGCTGGGTTTTCTACTACACTTATAGCTTCTATCCCTATCTCTTGTTCTTCGTCTAATATTAGTTCTACTATTCGCATATTAATATATAATAGTTTTTAATTTATTTTGTATTTATAATGTCGCACCCTCTACTATGTTATTTTCTAAGCTCTGTGCTGTTGTAACATCATTAGCTACTACAAAGGCTTGTACAGGTTGTTGTGTCTGTCCTCCTATAGCATCTGCTAATTGGTTTGTATCACTTGCACCAACAATATTAAATGATGGTGGTAAAGATGCTGCATCATTAGTACCCCCACTAGCACCAAGAGAGCCTGTACCTCCACCACCACCACCACCTCCACCTAAACCTTGTATGGCTTGTGCAGCAATAGTAGCTACAGAAGTTGCAGCACCTAGCTTTGTTGAAATAATACCTTTTGCTGTAGCAGCTGCTTGTATAATATATGCTGGATTAGGAACTACACCAATAACTGCTGGTGTTGCTGCTAGGTTTGCTTTAGCTTGTGCTATTGATTTAGCAGCGTTCGATATAACCTGTGCTATTGCTAAGCCTTTTTCTACAATTAAAAGTGTTTTTGCAATTTTTTTTGATTTACCAGCTAACATACCAATAACATTAAGACCACCTTGTATAGCATTTGCTTTAGCTTGTTCTAAGTTTTGTTGTGCTTGTGCTATTTGATTGTTAAAATGCTTTTGTTGTTCTAATGCTTTTGCATCTCTTTCTTTTTTTTCTGATGCTTCTTTTTCAGCTCTTTCTTTATCGTCAGCTGCTTTTTGGTCTGCAATAGCTTTTAACCCAGCTGCTTCCTCAGCTTTAAATGCAATGATTTGTGATGTAACTTCTTTTTGTTTAGTAAGTTTGGCTGTTTCTAATTGTATAAGTTGTGCTTCTAACTCTGCTTCTTTATCTTTATCTTCTTTCCTTGATTTACCTAAAGCGTTTTCGGCTTGTTGTGCTTCAAGTCTTTTTCTTGCAGCTTCTATTTCTTGGTTTGTTATTTTTTCCTCTAGGTCTGCTGCTTGTTGTAGAAATTTAATTCTCTCAGCTACTGAAAACTTTTCTTTATTTACAGATTGCTCTAAAAGTGTTGCTCTATCTCTATCAGCTTTTGCTCTATCTACAATTAATTCTCTATCTAACTTGTCTGCCTCTGCTCTAATATCTGCTATTTGTCCAGCTATCTTTCCTTCCTCTTTCATCTCTTTCACAAGTGCCTTTGTAGATTTAGCTAAAGCATCAACACCCATTTTAAGAATATTAGTATTATCATTAAGTCCTTTAAGTCCTTTTTTAGCATCTTCAGCAGCACCACTAAAATCTCCTTTAAAAGCCTTTTTGATTGCACTACCTAAAAGACCAAAACTATCTATAACACCATTAATCCTATCTGTAATAAAACTCTTAACACTTTTAGCAAAATTCTTTATAGTTTCTACAGGGTTTGTAAAAGCGTTTATTATACCCTCGCCTAAGTCTGCTAATCTATCAGTAAGTACACTAACAACTGCACCTATCATTGAAGTTAGTTTTGCAAACTTATTTTGACCCTCCTCAGAACTTCTAAAAGCAGCTATAAGAGATGTTATAGCAATTATTAAAGCACCAATACCTGTAGAGATAATAGCAGCTCTCATTGTTTTAAACCCACCAGTAACTCCTTTTAAAGATGTTTTAAAAGCCTTAAACTTAGATATAGCACCACCTGTAAGATTATCAAGTTGTCCTGTAAGTTCAGAACTTGATTCAGTTGTTTCTTTTACTTCTTCGTTTACACCCTCAACTGCCTTTTCTAAATCTTTAATATCTTTAGTAGCACTTTTGGTGTCTGTTTTAATTACTACTGTTTTTTCTATCGCCATTGTATCTCTTGTTTTAGTGCTTTATATCCCTCTCTTATTGTCAAGGGTAGTTTATGTTTGCCTTGTGCTATACGGATGTTTTCTGTTTCTCCGTTTGCGTGTTTTAAATTATCTAATATTAACTTTATCATTAGTCTGTTGTTTCGTATCTTATTGTGTCATTAGAAAATGATACAACTCCACCTATTGTGTACCTTGTTCTTATTGCAAACTTATAAGTAATACCACTTGTTAGTCCTGTTACTTTCTTAGCTGTGTCTGTATTTGCTAGAGTAACAGAAAATACATCATCTACATATAGATCATATCCTGTAATATTGTTAGCTACAGGGTTTGCTAATGCTGTCCAACCTAAAGTAACAAAATCTGTGCTTTTAGCCGAAACACTTAAACTTGCTAATCTAGGTAAAAGTGCAGATTGATTGTTTTGTACAGAACTTATGTCAGCACTTATACTATATAATTCTAAAGAACTTTTGTTTGTTAGTAGATTAGTCTTTATACTATTTATTCTATATGGTTTATTGCCTATTATAAACCTATCATTTAATTGATATTTTAAAATAATATGTAATGGTAAGTAAGCATCTACTCTGTTAATTCTAGCTTGTTTTTCAAACACACTTGTCACATAATCTAAATAGTATTTTGCTAATAGATTAGTTCCTTTTGGCTCTAAAAAAAACTCATCTTGCTCAACACTAAAATTTAAAGCAGATGATGTATCGCTAACAGCACCACTTGATACTCTTACTTGACTAGGTCTGTTGTATTCAGTAATAGTTGCTGGAGAGCCACCATCAGCGTTTTCAAAAGTAAAAGAAGTGCTAGATGTTTGATTAGTTATGTATAATAATAATGGTTTACCTATTGTAGCATTAAAGTCTTTATCTAACATAGCACCTTGACCAATAGTAGTTAATGCACCATTATTTTCGTCAGACAATCTTTCATACATAATTTTTTCAAAATCTAATTCTATTTTGTAATCTGTTCCATCCCCTTGAGATAATACATAATTCGTACCACCAAAATTATCTGCTTGTAATTCATCTGATTTTTTCACTAAAAAGGTTTCTTTACTTTTAAAATTAAAGTCGAAACTTTTATGTGGCAATACTTTACTTATAGAGTTTTTACTTGTATCTACATATTTAGTTATATCATAAGAAACACCCTCTAAATAATAATCGTTTAAAGGTAGCACTCTTATTTTGTCATCTTCTTTATAGGCTACTAAATTAAACATCTTAAACAAGTTTGTTAAGAAGTCTATTGTTTTAATCTTAGGCATTTGCCTATTAATAATTACAGTATTTGCTACTGATAAACTATTAAGTGTATATGTACCTGTGTTACTAGAAGCTGTTGTAGATGCCACTATATTAAATGCTGATATGTTAAAAGTGTTAGCAGAAGTTACCTCTATAATTACATTAACAGTTCCATTATTAAAATTTACAGAGCGTGTATATGATGTACTCCCAGTAAGTTCTTCATTTAATCTGTTTTCTTCTGTTGTAAAAAAACCTGTGTCAAATAATTCTACTGATGGCGTATATACTCTTAAATTAAATTCATCTGCTGCTGATGCTGTTGTTATATTAAATGTTAGTGTAGCAGTTGTACCGTTAAGTCCAATAATGTCTGGACTTTGAGCTGTTAAAGGTCGCATTTCTGTTGTACCACCTTGTAAAGTTAAACCAGAATCAACATCATCTGGCAAATGGAATTTAGCTTGTAATACATTCAATCCTCCACCCTCTGGTGCATTGCTCATAAAACCCTTTTCTCTATGCATCCACAAATACAGTCTGTTAAAATCTTCTGTATTAAAAAACTCTCCTGTAAAATCAATCTCAGAATATGTAGCCTCAACAGCATCTATAATCTTTCTTACTTTTATAGCTGGTTTTAAATCTCTGTAATTTAAAAACTCGCTAGGTGTAGTTGTAGATTTATACTGATTGTTGTTATATCGCATATTCTTAGTATGTGTTATAAGTGGAAAACACACATCAGATAAATTTATAAACTTATCTAATACTGTTGTATGATTGTATGCAAAATTTAAACTGCTTGGGAATATCAAATCTTTTAGTTGTGTTTCTCCAAGTAAGTCTTTTAAATCAATAGTTTCTCCAAAGAATACAATCTTATATGCGTGTGGTTTATTATTTTTTAAACTAACACTACTTAATCTTATTTTACCTTTCTTATAATCAGTTCCGTTTAGTTTAATAAGTGCATCTACTTTACGCCTTGCATCGAAACTGTTTAGAACATCAGAATCTTCATAGTGTCTAAATATCTTTGCATTATGCTTAGAAGCTGGTACATTAAACTGTTGTGAAAATGGTGTAAATATTTTAGCTACATCTTTTACGTTTTTTATACTATCTGTAATACTTACGCTTTCATCTTCAAATAAATCAAGCCTTTGAAAATCGCTTTTAATTACATATTGATTTCCAGCTGTAAAGAAATTGCTACCATCAGTAGATTCTGATAACACCAAAGTAGTATCATTAGTTACAGCAGTAACCTTAGCAGATGTTCCATTTGTTTTATTAAATACAATATACCCTACCTTAACAGTAGATGTAAAACTAGCATTGGCATCTATTAAATTATTAGTAGATGTGCTTGTAGCTGAGGATGGTTGTACAAAAACCCCATCTCTTATGTATAGCTCTATTATCTGCATTAACGTATGTTGTTTATAGTGTCAAAAGCAAATTCAACTTCTATTGTGTAATTTATGATCTTGTCGTTTAGTTGTGTCTTGTAAGCTAAAGAGCTACTTGTTACTTGTATTGGTAATGTCTGTGAGTTTATCTCTATCCAACAATCCTCACTTAGTTGCATTTCTTTAAATACATCATTGTAAGCCTCTGGATAATATCCTGTGTTAAGTGTTAGTTTCTCTTTACCATTCTTTGTAAGTGTTTTATCTTGATGGTTGCTTATGCTATAAGATGCACTACTAATTATGTTACGCTTAAACTTTTCTGTTTTAGTTGTTAGTGTTTCATTAGTACGTTTAAAAAACCATATATCTTGTAAGCTACCAAACTTATTTATAAAGGTTACTTTGTATGGTGTAAACTTGCACTCACTTTCACTCTTTACTGTTAGCTTAGTAACACCACTTGTGGTATCTACATATATTGTGTCAAAGTCAAATAATGTATATTCTTTAGCAAACTCAGTAAGACAATCGCTACCCTCAAATATACCTCCACTTTGTATTACTCTATCCTCAAACTGATCAGAGCCATTTACACCACTTGTTACATATTGTATTTGTGTTGCACTATTTGTGGTTGAGGTTATAGCTTGTGTATGTACTTGTGTTCCGTTTAGTTCGTATGTTACTTGTGTAACTAAAGACCTATCTACAGCTATTGTAGCTGGTGCATCATCTAACTTGACTATAGTAGTGTTAGACTGTAATAG
>Ga0208159_1000412_pt1 | contig 17480 bp, 18 predicted proteins | sample 9_EtaG_FD_184082 | JGI IMG/M metagenome (GOLD analysis project Ga0208159, IMG submission 184082) | Marine viral communities from the Subarctic Pacific Ocean - 9_ETSP_OMZ_AT15188 metaG (SPAdes) (version 2) | ecosystem: Environmental > Aquatic > Marine > Oceanic | place: Pacific Ocean | collected... | reverse complement strand
TCTATGACGCCACGAACTATTGCTTCTGGTCTTAAAACTTTTCTACCAAAAACGTGTAGTCCTCTAACGACATCAGAGAATGATTCAGTTGAACGTACCACTTCAGTCTTTGCGATGTGAGACGCTGTAGAAGTACTAGAGATATGTCCTGCCATAATAACGTTCTCAGAAGCGTCTGTAGCGACACCTGATAATGTTACTTGGTCAGTACCTGCTGTACTATTTAATGCAGTAGACTTGTAGCATCTAAATCCTGCAAGTGTACCCGGAGTTGCAAGTCCGTTTCTTAGGTTTGAAGACGCATCGCCAGTTACCTGTACTTCTGCCATCTTGTTACCTGCTTGAAACATCTTCTCGTAGAAGATCGGAGGAGCAACAAACCATCTGTTCTCTTCTGGTACAGACTGATCATCAAGCACTCTAGCCATTAATAGCATGAGGTTGATACCTGCATCATCTGTTTCTACGTTAATAGGAGCAGATGCTGTACCTAAAGCTGAATTAGTAGTTGTTAATCCACCTGATAAACTTGCATCGTCAGCACCAGCAATACCTGCACCGTCTGACATAGCCTGTAGTATGTTGGCATCGAATTTTCTCTTTAGAGCAAAAGCACCTGAAGAAGTTGCTAATGCTTCAAAGTTGACATGTGAATGTCTTTCTTCGATGTCATCGATTTTAAATGCAAAAGCATTTGCTTGGTCAACGGTCATTGTTATCTGATCGTCTGCCAAGTCTTGTGCGTTAACCACAGAACCTCTTGTGTACGCTGACACAGTAAGTGTTGGTTCTTTTATAATGTTAACAGTGTCGCCAAAGTTTTCAATTTCGCCAGTATAGTCGGTATTCGTAATATCTTCTGCAACCGAAGCTCTACGGAAGAACTTAAGAACTTTTTGGCTAAAAATTGAGGGAGCAAAGTTACCTGACGGTAAGTTAGCATACCCTGCAGCTGTATCAAAAGCCATTTTCTTATCCTTCCTCTATTTGAGGTTAGTTATTGAGTTATTCGCCCTTCTGCTCGTGCTTGATCGATTTCTTTTTCAAGTTTTTCAAACTCCCACGATTTCAGCTTGGCGATGTCTGCCATCTTCCAAATCTTTTTGTTTGCATTTTTGTCAATCGGAACTTCTCTAGAACTTGGTGTTCTGACTGCTTCAGCCGCAGACGCATTAGATTTGTTAGACTTTGTTTTTAAGCCAGTATCGGCTTTGTAAAGATCAAGAACTCTGATTGCCCATTTGCTATCAGTATTATTCTTAGTTATACCCTCAGAAATTGAGGTTGGCTGTTCATCAAGCCACAAAAGAAACTTTTCGTTATTCCTGATATCATTAAAGTCAGGGTGTGCGGCAAGTAATACTTTGTATGCACTTTGAACTTCCATTTCCTTCTCACGACCTTTTATAGTTTCAAGTTCCTTTTTTAAACTTTCAGATTGTTCTTTAGCTTGCATTGCCGCTACGGTTTGCACTACTGCATACACATCTGGATACTTACCTTTGAACTCTTCTAGTTCATCTGGACTTTTGGGAAGCTTGATTGAAGGGTCTAAATCCATCTGTTCTGCAGTTGTCTTCAACGCTTCTTTCTCACTTTTCCATTCTTGAAGTTTATTGTCATAATGTTTTTTTAAGTCATCATAACGTTTCTTATAATCGTGTTCAGGACTCTCTTCCTGTTTAGTTTCCACAAAACCTTCTTGTTGGGTAGCTTCTTCTTGAGTGCCAACATCTTCTGCTTTTGCTTCTACTTCATCCTCATCTTCTTTATCAACTTCCTCTCGGTATTTGTTTTTATAAAGATTTGGATTATTTATTACTCCAAAGGAGTCATTGGGTTTAAATGCTCTTGCACCTTTTACTTGTTTTGCCATTGTATTTACCTCATTTATTGCAGTGCCACATGGCTGTGGGTAGCTGCTTCGGATGTCAGGGCCAGATATTACTGGGTAGCTGACGAATTCTTATCTGAACGCAGGTCTTGCTCCACCTGTTTCATATGCACTTCCCCTACCTAAGAATGATCCACCTGTTGATTCAGGTATTTTTCTTGGAGGTTGAATGTCATCATTGTTTACACTAACAAAACTTTCTTCTACTTGAGTAGGCGTTTCATCAGCTAGTTTAAAATCTTTTGGTTTGTAATATATATGTGCAAAAACTTTATTTTTAGGATTTACAGTTCTGCCTGTTTCTATATACTCACCAGATTGTACTTTAGATTTAAAATCTTTTGCTTCCGATGAAGTAGGATTTTTAAAAAATAAAGCACCTTTTGTAAAATCTTTTCTAGAACCTGCCACTATGTCTTCTGCAATATTACGTACTTTTAAATACCTGTCTTCATTCTGTTTAAATCTTTTTAAAGTGTTTCTAAATTTTGTTGGTTCTAAAGCATTAAATTGAAATATTTTATTTTTACCATAAGTTTTCTTGCTAAGTTCTTCGGCTAAAGAATTTCCAAAATCTTTGTACCCTTCTGCCATTGCTCTGTTCCTGAACACATGACCTACGCCTTCTAGTCCTTCATCTCCAAGAACATCTGCTTCACCTTCCATAGCTATAGCTAAAGCATCTTCTAAAGGGAGATTATTAAGTATTTTATCTATTTCTTTTCTGGCTTCTTCTGGAGAAGAATAAAAATCTTTAAACTTAACATTTTTTATAGTAACACCAAACTCATCTTCTGTGTTACCACCTTCTTGCATACCTATAAAACCACCTTCTGCTACCCGTTGAGCTTCAGCATTTTCTTGTCTGCGAGATACTTCTTTTTTGCCACGATTATTTATTTTTTCTAACTTGTCATATCCTATAACTTTAGCTATCTCTGGAGGAACAACAACCTCTCCTCGTGATATCATTATATCAACTTGTTCTTTTGTAGGTATGTTAGCTGCTTGAGCAGTCCTATCAGTTCCTGCATCTATATCAGCTTGAGCTACTATCTCATAAGCCTTGACTAACATGTCTTTGATATCTTCTTTACCTGCAAATTCTACTGCAGGTGCGTTAATTACAAATGTTCCTTCAGGTACTTCTTTAGGTATATCATCAGCTATAGTTTGTTGTTCGGTAAATTGATCAGGGGGTCCTCCGATAAATCCCATTTCGCCAGTAGGTGCTTGTTGTTGTGTAGGATCACCACCCATTTGCATACCTACAGAACCACCTTTTTTGAACATAGAACCATAGTCATCTGCTCCACCACCACCAGTATTACTATCAAATCCACTATCATTGTTATTATTGTTATCACTATCATTGTTATCATTTGACGAAAATATACCTGTTGCACTGTACTGTGAACCTGCAGGTGCTGCACCAGTTGGGTTACCTGTTGGACTGTAGGATGAATACCCCACACCTGCTTGGGCTGCATCAGTAACAGTATCAAATGTATCCACACTTATGGTAGATGGATCACTGATAACACTCGTTGATCCTAACCCACCAAAGGGATCAACAGATTCATTATAAACTTCTTGTTCATCTAACATGTCCATAAACTCTGTTGGAGAAAGTACACTAACGTCAGGAACATTTACGCCAGTGTAAGTTTTACCAATTCCAAATAGTCCGGGAGTCACACTGACTAAGTCACCTTGATAATACCCCTGAGCATATCCGGGAACTCCTTGTGATATTTTATCAGCCACGCTGTAGTGAGTTGACATTAATGAATTAGATACTTGACCTAATAAACCACTTCCCATCGCAACATTTTGACCATAAGGGTCTTGCATTGTAGGTCCTATAATTCCTGATATCATTCCAAATGCAGGACTACCAAGAACACTTCCGACATTGGCAGCCATTTTAGCTGCTTCCATTTGTCCAGCCATAGCTAAACCTAGTGGTGCTGTACTTACTACTCCTTGTGCTATTGCATCAGTAGAAAATCCTGCAATAGCTGCACCGACAGGATTTGATTGAGCAAAGTCAGATTTAGCTCTATCTCTCTCTGTTCCAAAAGCTACTTGTCCTGCTGTTTGACCTGCACCTACTCCTGCAATGTCCATTGCTTGATTAGCATCGGCTATAGCTTGTGAAGGACCTGTAACAGATACACCTGAAGCTCCTAATCCACCTATGTCTGCTACTTGAGGTCTATCTTGAGTTTCATTTTCAGAGTTTTCTTGTTCTTCTTTAGATGTCTCTACTTCTATGTTGTTTTCTTGCAAAGCATCTTTAGCTCGTTTTCTATTTCTAGCTCGACTAAGTAAAAAATCAAATTGTGGATTTCCAGTGCTAAATGCCATTGTTATTTTTGACTTTCTCTACGTTATTCTTGAGGTTGAGTAGGGTTTCCAGTAAAACCAGCTTCCCCTGCAGTTGGCGTAGCTCCGACTCCGATTGTGCCATCGCCAGACCCTTGACCGTTAGTTCCTTTAGGTTGAGGAGGTACTCCTCCAGACCCTGCCATATCTGTTGGTTGTTGACTAGGGGGGCTACCTTCTTCGCCTGTTCCTTGTTGAGCATTTTGTTGCATCCCTTTCAATATCTCTGCGTAAATCTGTGCTTCATTTACATCGTTAACTAAACTATCTGGATCAATGTCTTGTGATATAGCTAACTCTCTCATTAAGTTTGGTATCTTAACAAATGGTGCAAGGGTAGGATTCATAACTGTTTGCAACAAGGCTGTTAGTCTTTGACTTCTTACTTCTTTCTGCATTACTGCAGCTACCCCACGAGGTTTGATTTCTAAATCACCTTCTATGTCTTCAGCAGTATCATTAAACTGCATGTTCCATTGAAAGTAAGCTTCTCCCATAGGTTTTAGTAGATAATCGTCTATATTCTTTATAACTGTTTTCATCGACAAGCCTGCAGAACCCATCAACATTGATAACCCCGATGCTGTACGACCTGTGCCTGTTACTCCAGTTTGTCCGTGCATGATTGAAGGTATACCTGTCTCCTCGTCTGCAAGTTGGCGAGATATCTGATACATTTGTATATTCTCACCTGCAGTGTTCGGAAACTTAAGACCATTGATTGCAGTTCCTGTTACACCCGACTGTCTTCGGAATATCTTTCCGGGAAATATGTCCATGTTCTGTCCGGGAACTAAGCTTGCTTCATCCACATCAAATACAAGATTACCTGCAAGTGCTAAGTTATCGATAGCCATTCTTACGTGACCATTCATAAGCATCTGTGCATCTTCCATGTTTTCTGCTACACCAACACCCCACATTTGATATGGGTTGATTTCATATGGAAATACTTGGTATGGTATTCTCGATGGTGTAAATGGATTAAGAACACATCTAAGTATCATTGTCCCACATACCCACACGTTTACAGGTATTTGATCTAAATCCGATATACCTTGTGGTAAAGTTAAGCCTGCTTCATCAGCAAATTTAGCATCAACCACTCCCCAGTACTCAAGAATTTCAAATCTACTTTCTTGATAGTATGGCTCTGTTTCATCTTCACGAATAGTATCTTCATAGTATTTGTCTTCGTAGTTAGGGCCTTTTGCAAGACACTCTTCTATCGCATCAACATCAAAGTGAGGTCGCTGTGAAAGACTACGAAGTTGTTGTCTATTCATGCGATGTCTTTGTATTACATACTCACAATCTTCTATACTTGTAGCAGACGGATCAGGATGAAAATCCCACACAGATACAGATTCTATTCTTGGCACTGCTTTTTCATAGGGCATATATTCTCTGTTGCCTTCTTCATCTCTTTGCCACTTATGTACTTTCTTGTTAAAGTTGAAAGGACCTTTAACTACTCCTGTACCAAGAAGAGATGCTTCAAATATAGCGTGACGAAAAACATTGACTGCGTTACTGTCAAGTAACTGATCATGTATCATCTGTTCCATCTTACGTGCAGCTTCGGCAGAAGGACTTATTTGAGGTTCACCTGCTTTTGCAGGACCTTCAACAAGAGGTGCGTTTGGAAATTTACTTTCCATGCCACCTAAGAAATCCATTGATGGTGTTGCTTGTGTTGCTCCCGGAGGTAATTCTCTACCATCACCCTCATACCCATACAAGTCTTGAGGTGGAGGTGCTACCTGATCAATTGGAGTTTCCAAGTGAGCAAACTTTGCTACGCCTTCTGGAACGGGTGTGTCTTCTACAACAATAGGAAACTTTTTGTTGGCAAATAATATGTCAACAATCTGCCCATACGCTGCGAGAACTTTAGTTTTGGTTATTCTGACAAATACTTTTGATCGTTCAGAATCACGATATTGTGTGGTAGAATCGTAGATACCACGAAAGTTTTTGTAGGCTTGTAGCCATCTTTGTTCGTGAGAACGTCTACCATTTTCAGAGTCTTCAAATTTACTCTTTACATACCCTGCAAGTCCCGGCATAATATCTGCCGCATTGGACATAGGAAGAGGAGAATCAGACTCTTCATCTGAATTTAAAAAGTTATCAGCCATTAATAAATCCTAGCTAAAATAGTTTTTGTCGTCTGCCATTGCAAATAAAGAAGCTTCAACAGTTGGTTTAGACTGTTTCTTTGGCATATCAACTTGTAACTCATTGTTACCGTTGTTTGACGTATCAAAGTCCATTCCTTCTCTAGTTAACTGATTTGATCCCATTGGGTCATCAACTGAAGTTTTGTCACTGCCCATTATATATGCAGCACCGTAGTTATAATCGTTGTTTGGCATTTTTGTCTCCTATATACCAGTTACATAATACCCTGTTTGTCAGGGATATCCTTACGTAGAAGATCACTCATTTGTTGATCCATTGCGTAATTCATTGGATTAGTTGTAGCCATATCTTGTTTAGATGTTTCTAATCCCATAGATGTCATATTTGCATAGTCATCTTCGGATATAGTTTTAAATTCTGCTGTTGGATCAGTAGCTACAATATCAGACCCTGCTCCTGCTGGACTTGATTGCATAGCAAATCCTACTGCAGCTCCCGGACCTAATCCTAATCCTCTTTCGAGAAGAAGTTCAGTTCCTATATCTTGAGCAGCTTGAGCAGGATTATCTACAAATTGTCTAACTGCTTCCACTCCCAACGCACCAGCTATAACTTTTGTCCCTTTATCAGATAAGATATCCCATGCTTTACTAAACGCAGATTTGGCTTTATCATCTAATATAATTGCAGAACCTTTTGGTGGTGCTTTCTTCTTAGGTTCTTTTTTAGGGGCATCCGAGCTAGTAAGTTTACTCATTTGCTCATTTAAGGTTTGTAGTTTTGCTACTTGCTTTGTAAGATTGCTTACCTTGCCTTCAACTTGTTTTGTAAGTACATTAGCAGTTTTGTTTACATCTGCTGCTGTTCCCTCAAGTTTTAAAGTTGTATCTCTACTTTTTTGAGAGAGAGGATCACTAGGAGCATCAAAGGCAATTACCGAACTTTCTTTAAAGAAGTCTTTATTAAATCCGTAAGTTCCATACAAATTCTTTGGGTTTACTTGGTTAATATCCTGTAGATACAAGTTTGCAAATTCTTCTGCAGCCTTTAGTTGCAATGACATTTTTCTTCTTGATTTTCTATCTACCTTATAGTGTGTTAGACCTACATCTCCTCTTGTTGAGTGACCTAAAACAAGATTAGCTACTCCCGGACCTTCTTCATCATTTATTACATCAAAAACATTTTTTCTTAAATCAGATATTGTAAATGGTATTTTTTTATTAGTCTTTTGATCCGTAATGTCTAAGCCCATTTCAGACATAGTTTCGTTCATTGCATTGTTTACAAGTGTTCGTAACTTAGCTTCACTTTGATTAAAGAGTTTTACAGATTTATTATCTCCCATTCTTCCTTTAGCATCTGTTCCAAGATCAGCTAATATGTCTTGAGCTAAAGAAGGCAATTGATAGTTTGTTCTGTTTCCTTTGTTACTTATACCATATAGGGTATTTGATCCCGGATCAAGCGTTCCGAAAGGAGAATCTTCAATCGCTTCGCCTACAGTAAGATTTATTAAATCTCTATTTCTTATACCTAAAAGATGCTTTAGTTGAAAGAACGCCACTGCTTCTTTATTATCTTTTAGTTTTAATGTGGTTGCGTGTATTGCTTTGTTTAAATCTTCTACAGATGGAAGCGTAATTTTTTTAGCTGCTTCATCCCCTCTAGGCTGAGTAGCTTTATCAAATCTTAATTTTGTAGGGTCGCCTTTGACTGTCGCAGTTCTTATAGTTCCTTTACCTGCTTCAAATCTATTACTGTATGGGTAATCAAAATCTTCACTAGCTGCTAATTTAGTAAGACTTCCTTCTACCTTACTAAGAGTTAGATAATCTGGGCTGCCACCTATTTTGTTAAGGATATCATGCTTATCCCTATTTCCCATACTATCCCAGTTGTCTTCCAGACTAAACCCTGCTTCTTCAAGCCTATTTAAAAACGCAGACTTTTTACCATCATTTTTATATAGTTTTATATTTGGTCTACCTAATTCAAAAGCTTCAGCTATTGTTAGATTTCCATCTTTTAATTTTTGTAGGAGTTCATCCATTTGTTTTAGTATCCAAATGTTTCGTTCTGTACTTGATAGACTTGAGCCTTAATACCATTAAGCGTCTGATGAATCGTTGCATACCCTGTCATCCTTGTCATCAACATATATCTTAGAGCATCGTATGCGTGATCTTCTGCTTTAGTGTCTACGTCTTCGCTGTTAGTTTTGGAAAGAGGAATTGCTGCCAATTGCTTGACAGTGTTGCTACAATTAGAAAACACTCGTAATCTAGGTTCATTTGTTCTTGGGTCATCTGCAAGCCTACGATGTATTTCCATCTTACCTTGTATTCTGTTACGATCAGATGGTATCCAGCGAACACCACATCTCATCATTGTTTCTGCTATGGAAGGACCAAACCCTGTCTTGTTCCAACAAGAAGCATCAAGTACTGTGTAGTGAGGGAGAGGGTCGAGTTGCTCTGCTTCTAGTATTCTATCAGCTAATTGTTCTGCTGTCAACTGTTTTACGTATAACTCCCGATAAATCCAGATATTATTATCCCAATCAATAGCACCCCAAAGAACGCAAGAAGGACTCGCATACCCGTAGTCAGCTGCCCTGATACGGGGCCAGTTAGTTGGCAATTCGAAGCTCTCCACAACATGTCTACTCCTGCTGAACTCTGGAAAGGCTGCACCATCGGCTACATCCCAATCCCCTTCAAGTAATCTTTTTCGTTCTATCTCTGGTAGTGAACGAAGCATAGCTTCATATTGTCCATCTGCCATAAGAAACGGATTGTCCGTTAGTCTCGCAGGAATGAACCTACGATAAAACAAAGGTTGACCTTCCTTTTCGTGTCCTTGCGGCCACATGAATGGTTTACCTGTTTCGACATCTGCTGCAGGAAACGGTTTGTTGTGTTCACCTACATCAATGTACATCTTCTTAATCCACCACCCACCGATTCCACCCGGATTGGCAGTACACCTCATATACAAACTCTTTTGTAGTTCGGGATCGGTGCTTCTCAATCTTGATCGGAGGTAATCCCACACGTAAGGTGTTGGGTATTGGGTTATCTCGTCTATCCCTATCCAGTTGAAAGCTTGTCCTTGAAATCGGGTTACATCTTTGTCTTTGTCTAGATAGGTAAACCAGATTGTTGCTCCAGATGGGAAGTGCCACGTTGACTTTGACTCTCTGAACTTTGCACCGGGAAACGCTTTGGGGTACAGTTGACGGGATTTGTCTATTAACTCAGTAAGCTCGTCAAGAGTACGCCTGAGAAGAAGACCCCTATGATTAGGATTAGTGCAATAGCGAAGGGGGTCTGCCAACAAGGCGAAAGATTTTCCCCCACCAGCAGCACCTCCATAGAGAACATCTCTTTCACTAGCCGACAGAAACTCTTCTTGAGGTCCTTCATTCGGCTGAAACACCACTTCACGATTTCCCACGATTTCTTGGACAGGTGGAGGAAGGCTTGCCAACTCCCCTGTATCGATAACGGTAGTTGCATCTCCCTTAAGAGCTTTCTCAACCTTACCAACTTTCTCTTCAAGCTTTCTGGCATATCTTCTTTTACTTTCTGCTACTTTAGTTACTTTGTCTGCACGCTTCTTTGCGTCACGTAATCTCTTCTGTGTCTGTCGTCTGGCTTGTTCGGCTCTGGACAGAAAATATCTTTGCTTTGGTGCTTCGGGGTCTTTCTTAGGGCGACCCCTCTTTGGTGCATCGGTCAATTGTTTACTTTACGTGTACTTCTACTGTCTCTATTCATGCTACACTTCTTGGATGCTTTGCCACCGTATCTCATGCCATTCTTTTTTTCTTTCAAGGCATCTTTGGCTTGCTTCTTTTCAGATGGAGACAGAGACTTTATCATCTGTTCTATCTTGCTACCCATTTTGTCAGTAAGTTCATTGGGAGTTGCAAGGGCGTTGATTGTGTTAAGTACTTTGAATAGTGTGTTAAGATCAGCCATGCCTATTTCTTCTTCTTTTTTGAGGTCTTTTCATTATTCATCTCAAATTTAAGTCTGTCTCTTAATTCTTTTGGCACAGCTTTATTATATAAACCTCGATATCCTATCATATACGCATCACGTAATTCTTTACCAGTTCTAGGTCTAAATCCTGCAGCTTTAAGTGACCCATCTCCTTTTGTTGAAAGAACTGCTCTTTTCAACTCTCTCTGAGCTGCTTGCTTCAAAGTTCTTGGCTTTGGTTTTGCTTTAGGACCTCCAAGCTTTTCCGTTTGTTTTTGGATTCGCTTGTCTCTTTGTTTTTCTTCGTATGTTTTAGCCATCTATGACTACCTCCTTTTTAGGTGGCAGTAGGACTATTCCATGCACTGCCTGTACATTTACGTTAGTTGTTTCTTGTTTTCCCAGACCAACCCTGTTTAAAAGCGATTCTGCAGCCCTGAAGCGTAGGTCGTCTCCTCTCTCGGGTACGGGGTTGTCTATTGTCGTTACTAGGCGTGTAGCAGCCTTAAATGCGTGCATAGACAGTACGTTCTTTGTCCGATTGATTATCTCATCGGCTAAACTGTTCTTTAACCACGTGACACTGCCCTTAGAATAACCCGCTGCTAACGCTGCGTCAGTAACATTTCCACCATTCTCGAACAGATTGGTTAGGAATTGCTCCTGTTGGGGTGATATTTCACGTGAATTTTTTGTCTGTGGTAGTAAATTTGTCACAACGGTACGCTTTTGCTTGGTAATTTGGTAAATACTTAGGTAAATCGACTGTTATTTCTACTATACGCTGTTTACACAGCATTTCTGTAGGGTAAGGACCTCGTGTGTCCTGCAATTGTCTACAGTCGGTATCTACTCCTAAGTAGCAAACGAGTACAAATGCTTCAAACACGGTCAATTCCTATAGTTAGTGAGTCAAGAACCTTTCAGCTTGAGCCAAAGCACGAGATTATGTTTGGTTGCTGCTGCTCGAAACTGGTCTTGATACATGGATTATACGAATATAACACAAATATGTCAAATAAAAAAAATTTATGTTGACTTTTTTGATAGGATGGATATAATCGGAGTAACACCTCCGGGAGATACACCATATACACAGGGAATTAACTGTTCTTAGTATAGAGGGGAGTCTCCCTTTCGGGTTTACTTACAGGGATATCCCAAAGGGATGCAAATAGGCTGTACAAGTAACTCATTTACATAAAAATATGGCGACATTGCTAACGTATATGTGGGGGGCCCCCATGTCCCTTAGCACCCCGTATAGCGTTATTTTTTTGTGTTTACCCTCATTGATACCAAAGGATATCAAGCACCCCTAAAACCTTTGTGTTTTACTGTGGTGTTTCTTGGCGTGGTCAATACATAGGCGTTACGTGTATTTCTTTTTAATTTATGTGCGATTTTCTCAGTTAGGTTATACAACTAAACCCTAAAAGGTGGTTACTTGTCGCACCATTGCGAAGAATAACCCAAACACGTTAACAAGCGATTACACAACAGAAACAATGATTTAGTTATATATTTAGCTACACCAAAGAAAAACGCCCTAGAAACTAATCTAAGGCGTTTTGGGGAGGTAAAAGGTTAACAGTTATTTATTAAGATTGACACAAGCATATTGACCCAAGCCAATCTTTTTTACTGTCTCAACTGTTGTTTCATTAAGAAATTGATTTCTATAACGTGAAGTAGTTCTTGAATAGTTCCACCTATCGTAATCTAAATAAGTTTCATCATTAGCCTTAACACAGATAATAGAATTATAGCTTTGAAATACTTCAATTCCATTCTGCAAAGTAATCTTAAATTGATTAGCTATTGGCAAGCCTGACTTACTGCTTTTAAAGTTCTCGACCTTAACAATATTAGCAAGCTTTTTATCTTTACTTGGCATATCTTCAAGAGTTAAATTAAATGTTTGCATCTTAGTTTTTCCTTTCGATTATTATATGATTGCCTTTTAATCTTGTTTTCTTAGTAACACAACCTGAACAAATAACGCTTTCATAGTCGTTAAGTTTACCCTCTAAAGCCTTTTCAGGTATATTGAATTGATCGTTAAATGTCTCAATATAGTTACAGTCATTGCATTTAAAAAAGTATCCCATTATGAACCTACCTTTTCATTAATTAAATCTTCTAAATCTAATTGACCATGTAAACCCCATTGAACGCCAATATTTTCATTAAAGAAAAACCTATCTTTATTACAAGGTTCTAAATCTTCAACATTATCAATTTGTTCATTAAGAGTATTTAAAATATTAATTGTTTGGTCTTTATGGCAATACAACAAATGTTTAATAGTTTCTGCTTTATCTTCAAAACCTATTATTTCCAAACAAGCGAAGCTGTCATATATCTTCCAACGCATTTCAACTTTACAAGGTTTGGATATCATTTCTTGTTTATCTTTATCGTAATCATGTTTAATTAAATATGTTTCTGTTTTCATTTGTGAAAATCCTTTACTATTTAAATTAAGGTTTAAAAAAACCACGCTAAGATTGTTCCTAGCATGGTTAATTATAATCTTATTTAAAAAACTAAGTCAACTAGATAATTTATTAACCAAGTTTCTATCCATAGTATTAAAGTTTAATGGATTAGCCTTATATAATTTATAATGTTTACCTTTGACATTAACAGATTGTATAAAACCTTTTTGTTTTAACAAGTGAACATATTGCCTGACAGTATAGATGCTTTTTTTGTGATCTTCATCAGCGTAAATGTCTATCATGCGAATGTAATTATTCTTGCGAATTACCTTATAAATTTCATGTTCACCGTTTGTCATAGGTTGATTACCTTTAATCAAAGTGGGATTATTTCTATTCTCTTTGTTGGTAATAATACTATCCAAAGTAGGAACAAAAACACCAAATTGATCTGCTAATTGTTTAGCTAATTCGTAGCACCTGAAACCTGATCTATGACCTTTGTTTTTAGCATTTTTAGATACGATTTCCAAAGTTTCAAGTAAGGTAGACATCTTATTTAAATGTTGTCTTTTCATTGGTTATTCTCCTAATTAAAATATTATAGCTAGAATAATGATTACCAAAGCGATAACCATTATTCGTGAAACGTTAGCAAGAAATTCAGCCATTATGCGTTAGCCATTTCTAAAGATTGCCAAGCATCAGAAGTTAATAGTTCCCTAACTACATCTGCTCTTTGTCTTTCTACATTAGGTTTATTGGCATTAGTTCTACCACCTGAGATAGTTTCTAATTTATGTGTATCCTGATTATATCTTTCTACCTTGTAATCAGTATGTGTTGACCAATGAGTTAAGGCATTGTAACAACCCCAAAGAGTAGAACCTAACTCTTTCTTTTCTTCATCAAATAAACCAAGCAGATAATTAAGCTTAGTTTCATTAACAGGATTAACGCCAACTTCAGCAGATTTAGTTTTCTTAGTACAAATAGTAGATTTTAACATATCTGCGAATTGTTGATCTGTTACTTGTATCTGTCTCCAATTAAGCATTAAATCTTTTTGATGATGCCACATAGATAAGCCTAGACCTGACTTTTGGATCATAGCACTTGGCGACAAATTAAGAGTATGTTTCTTCTTTTGATGATAGGATTTTTCACCACCAAATACCAAAGTATTTCTACATAGGTTTCTATATGCTCCTGAAAAAACTTGGAACGCCCAAGAGGTATCAACAGAATTAAAAACATCAATTCTTGCCTTAACTATATCTTTTGAATTACTTACAGGAATAGCAAGATCGTCATAATAAATAGTTCTTTGTGCTTGTAAGCCACCATTGATTAGCTTATCTTCCACCCTGATATTTTGTTTTGGTAAATCTGTTTTATCTAAAATATCAGCTTGTAAAGAAAATAAATCTTGGTGAGGTACTAACTTATAAGTATCTGCTATTGGTCTAGATTGTAAAACTTCGTTCAAACTTTCATTATATAAACCTGAATAGTTTTTCAGCTTGGTTTGATTACCAACTCCAAACTCATCTTCATCATATGCAAATAAAGGTATTCTTTTAATCTTTGCATTATCAGAAAATAATGAAACATCAAAAGGATTATTATGATTGTGAATTGAGTTTGATTTAAGATTAGTTTCTTGATCTATTGTTATTATGCTATCCATAATATTTTCTCTTTCTAGGCTAAAAGCCTTTTGGTTATCCTACCTTAATTAGTAGGTAGGTTTATTATTAAACTATCTTATCTAGATAAACAAGCAGATAATTTATTTTTATTTTGAATTTTTTTTCTTTTTTTAGATAGAAATTCTTTCAAAGATTTATTTAAATTGATAGCTAATTGAGTAGTTGGCTGAACAGATACAGTTGAAGTTTGAAGCTTTGAAGAAGTATGTGCGATTTTTCCATCTAACTCAATTTCACCTCTTGTTTCGATCCAAACTTTAGCACCACAAGACAAAGGTTTATCAGGTGAGTAGACTAATTCCATCTCTCCAACTACCTTGACATTATAAGCATAGGTATTCTTGCCACCTTGTTTGATTGTAAATACAGGATTGTTTTCGCCATACTTTGCATTGGCTTTGATCACGTGTTGGTTTACGTGGATACGAGCAATCTTATTCTGCATTGTTTACCTCCATAGTCCACTCATCAATTTTACTTAGTAAATTTTTAGCATATGCACCATGAATATTTTCATGTTTAGTTTGCAAATGTTGAACTATCTTATCTAAGATTATCTCACTTGGATAGCAACCTTGTCTAAGTTTCCTCTCAATATCTTCTTTATTCATCTCATATGCTTTTTCATGTATTCTGAGTGCTTGTTCCTCAACTAGATTGACTTGACCATCATACTCGCTTTCTGCTTTTTGGATAGCATCTTCGTCTGACATACCCTCTTCCATAAGCTGAGTTACTCTATCTTCTATTTGGCTTTCGTGGAAATGTTCTCTACTCATTTCATATCTCCTATAATTAAAATGAAACCAACAGTTACTACGGATAGACTACCTAGTCAACATCTTTCTTTATATCCACATAAACCCTAAGACACCTAGACTTCTCGATAGGCTGACCATAAGTATATCTTCGCCAACCTATATTCTTTTTAGTTTCGTCATCTAAGTATTGACCACGTACTCTAATCTTGTAGCTTTCCTTGTTAAGATAGTGTTTAAGTTTGTCAACAAATTCCCAACCCTCATCTGTGTTAGGTATCTCGCTAAACATCTTTAGATCACCTTTAGGTACGTAGCTATCAAGGGAACGTTCAAGATATCTTATACTGTTATTAGCTCTGTCTAAATCTTTCTTAAGTTTTTCGCAATTATCCCACATGATTTGATAGGCTTGTTTAGATACTGTGTCTTTCAATTTGTCTTTGGCATCAGGTTCATACATACCCATTTCGTCTAAAGTATCTGTTAACTTTTTATGCTCTGACACATTATGATCAAGTGAACTTCGCAAAGTGTAGATAGCTAAATCTTTCTCTTTGATAATTTCCTTAGCATCTAGCAACTCACGATTGATATTCATCTTAGCCATTTCCATCTTATCTGCTCTTTCTTTTTGTTGTTGAGCATAAACAACATCTTCAGTTGTGTCTGTGTTACACATCTTGACAAAAGCATTTCTGACATATTGATCAGGCATATTAGCTATGTCGATAAACTTTTGCTTACTTCTTGAATAATATTTAGTCATCAAGATTTCTCCAATTCTTGTTTGATTTCTTCCTTTGACATTTTAGATAGGCGTCTCTCTAACTCTTGATTAGTTTCAACGCCATATAACTTAGCTAGACTATCTAGTGTGAATTGACCTGAACTAGACATTCTATCATATTCCCAATACAGATCACTTACATATTTTTGTGTGAGATTTTTCTTCTCATCTATTAGCTTAATTGCCATCACGATCTCTCCATAGTTTCGTACATTTTCTTTCAGGCTAATTCCCTACCAAATATAAATTCGCTTGTCAAACTCTTTAGAATACATTTGATAGTTTCATTGTTCCAACCATTGCCAAGCATCTTGTAACCTTGTGAGTTACTAACAGACTTACAATAGTCATCAGGTAAAGTTTGCAACCTACAACATTCCTTAACAGTAAGCTTTCGCCAATGTAGTTTGTGTTCACCATAAGCGTCAGGGTATCTACCTTTAGGTAAAGGTGAAACTACTGTATCTTTAGTTAAGGTAGATAGGCATCGTGACTTATCTGTGTCGGATACCTCAAGAGTTTGAACTATAGGTAGGCTAGTGTCATCATCTTTACGTACACCATTGCTATCTAATCTTCTACCTGTGATTGAAGCAGAGTTACAGAGTATCTTAGGTTCTCTGTGTCCACCTTGCATAGTAGTTAAGGTAGGGCATTTACCCTCGATAGAGTAGACACGCTTAATAATGTCGTAGCCTTTTAGATCAGCTATCCCTACTTGGTGGCAACCATCTCCAAAGACTAATTGCCTACGTGACTTCTCGAAGTACATCTTCAAGTTACCACCTTTCCAATAGTTTGCATCCAGACAGTAAGACTTGTTTCTATCTACACAACCACACTCAATAATATCTTTAAGTACGATACCTCGATCTTCAGGCATCTCAAATGGTATGTCAGTTATATACATACGAACTCTACGTTGAGCAGATACCAAAGCACTATCAATAATATGTAGTGACAACTTTGGATTGATCTCTTGTAGTTTAGATAGGATAATGTCTTGCCATTCTTTCTTCATCTTAACATTTTCAAACAGAAGCTTAACGTTAGGGTTGGCAGTATAGATAGCTTTGTATATTTTTAGGAACTCAAAAAACAATTTGGATTGTTCGTGTTCAAAATTTAATTGTTTTCCTGCAACCGAAAATCCCTGACAAGGCGATCCACAAAAAATAATATCTACTTCACTATGGTAGACTAGCTTATCTAATACACCTCTGACATCACCTAGATGAATTATGTCATCGTGATTGTCATTAGCTATCTGTATTGGATACTTGTTGATCTCTGATGAATACCATTTAGTAACAGGCAAACCTAACTCTTTTACAGATTGCCTAGCTACACTACCACCTGA
>Ga0208159_1000411_pt1 | contig 17492 bp, 33 predicted proteins | sample 9_EtaG_FD_184082 | JGI IMG/M metagenome (GOLD analysis project Ga0208159, IMG submission 184082) | Marine viral communities from the Subarctic Pacific Ocean - 9_ETSP_OMZ_AT15188 metaG (SPAdes) (version 2) | ecosystem: Environmental > Aquatic > Marine > Oceanic | place: Pacific Ocean | collected... | reverse complement strand
TTGGAATAGGCTGCACTCCGATAGACAAACTTCATGTTTTAGGGGAAGCTAGAATTGATGGTGCATCCGCAGACGCAGCACTAAAAATTTATCAAATTGGCACAAATGCAAACAACTACGATTGCCGATTAAAATTCATTCAAGATTCGGGTTGGCAAATTGAGGCTACAAAGTTCAACGAAAACTCAAACAGTGCCTACGATTTTGGAATCAATTATGATCGCAACCAATACGCTGGTGATTTTTATATCTCTAACAATGGAACTAAAAATTTAAAACTAACTTCCGCTGGTCATCTTGTTATTAATTCTGGCAAGGTTTTTCATTTGGACGGTGGAGTGGACACATACATATATGAAAATGCAAGCAACTCTATCGGTCTTGTAACTGGAGGTACTGCTAGGGTTTTTGTTAATAATGCGGGACTAGGTGTCGGTATCCAGCCAAGTTCTATTGCGTTGGAAGTTCAGAAAACAAGCGGCACTGTTTTTAAATGCCGTGGCGATTCTGGCAACACTCGGTTTGCTGTAGGTGCTTCTGGTGCTTCTACATTGGAAGCTAATACTGGAAGCTATCCGCTGCACATTACAAATGCAGATTCTGGCAACAAAGGATTAAAGGTTGAAGGCACTAGCTATTTTTCTGGTGCAGCAGAATTTGACGGGGGAATAAAAGACAAAGACGGCAGCTTAGGGACTAACACTCATGTACTGCACACCAACGGCTCGGATGTCTATTGGGCGGCGGCAAGCGGAGGTGGAGGAGGAGGAGGAGGAGGATTCAGTGGATCTGGAACTCAACACTACCTTCCTAAATTCACAGGCTCAACGGCTTTAGGAAACTCTACAATCCGACAACTTTCTTCAGGTAACTTTACTGGGTTCGGTTTATCTCCTAGTTACAATGTCCACGTTCTCGGAATTATTGCGGCTCAAGACGCAGTTGCGACAGCTCGGTTAATTGCCACTGGTGCTGGCGGAACAATGATAGACCTGAAATCTGATGGTGGTATTTTTAAAATCAGAAACGTCAGTGCTGGTAACGAGTTATACCATTTAAAGACTGGCAGTTCGGGATACCATAAATGGTACATCGCTGACGTCCCAAAAATGACTCTTTATTCATCTGGGAGTTTAGCTGTTACGGGCAGTATAACATCTGACGGTAAGTCTGTTCCAAAAAAATACTCCTCATACATTTCGGTAAACACAGCCACTACTCAATATTACACGTTACAACATAATTTAGGAACAGATCAAATAATTGTCCAAGCGAGACATGGTTTTGATTCAAACAGTGCTTCCTCTTTACAGGATAGATTTACTGATAGTGGTAATAATGGAGAATTTTTAGATTTAGCTAGTTCTGATTTTGCTTGCATTCCATGTGACTCAAGCGGAACTAAAAGTAGCAACCATGTCTCTTTTGATTTTGATGGTCTTGGAAGTTTTAACGGGTACATATACGTTACAGTAATAGGATAAGAAAATGGCAGGAGAATTACAGAACATATTCGATAGTTTGTACTCAGCAGTGGTACAGGCTCAGAAATCAGTGGAGGAATCTCTCTCTAATAATATAAGGGAAGGGTACTTTAATGAGGACGGATCAGCTAAGACAGTGAAGATGAGGCTTAACGATAAAGATGTAGAAGCTCCATTGTTCGTACTGGTTCCTCATAACACACTAAAAATAGAATCATGCGAGGTTGATCTACAGGTGAACCTTGACCATGACGGAGACAAAGCAGTTGGCTGTTTGGGTAAGCTAAGGAAATCCAAGATGGCTAACGTAAAGATAAAATTTTCCAGTACGGATCAAGCAGAAGGCATGGCTCGTATTGGGGATAACCTAATAAAACTAATACCAACAATATAAATAAATCATTATGCCAGGAGCAGACGATAAACAACTAAAAGACTTTCAGGGGCTACCTATAGCCGAACTGATCGTAGACCCACTCGTTTCAGCAGCTAAAGGACAGAAGAAATTAGCAGCCGTAACCCTCGATTTCGTATCGTCAATCGGCTTCGAGCCAGATAAAGATGATCCAAAAAAAACCAAAACCCGTACCGTTGATGTTGAAGTTGAACGGCTTATTAAAGGTCAAACCAAACCATTAAAGCAGATGGTGAAAATGCCTTTGTTAACAATGGTCACTATACCTAACTTGAGTATCTCTGATGTTAAAGTTCATTTTGATATGGAGGTTAAAAGTCATTCCCAAAACACAGAGTCTCACGACAATAAACAAGTGGATCATTCAGAGTCTGAAGTTCATGCATCTGTAAGCGGTCACTTCTGGGGAGTAGGTTTTGAAGCTGGAGGTAGCCATTCCAATTCACATACAGGAACAGTTACATCACATTCTGAAAACATTAGATCATCAGACTTCTCAGCTCGTTATTCTATTGATGTGGAAGCTAAACAAAATCCACCAGCGGAAGGACTTGCGAAATTTACACAAATGCTGGCATCCACAATGGAACCAGTAGACACACAAGCAACAAGCTAAATAAGAAAGGATAAATAATAATGGCTAATACATACAAATGCGTTAGATTGGAACCCTTACATTTGACAGATGACGAAGATTGCGTCTGCCAAGTTGTTATCGGACTCACAGCGACAGACCCAGACGGGAACAGTGCATACATAGACGGGGTTTACAATTACCCTATGGAGAGTATGCCAACAGTGGCAGAGTTTAAGGCTGGAGCTAATGCTCTAGTGTCACAGTTCACGGCTGATAACGGCTGGGTTGCCAGCTTAGACGCACAAATAGAGGCACAGAAGTCACAGCCTAAACGTGTTGAGGACTTTGAGTCTCCAGAGATAACTGTTGATACCACTGTCGAACCAACACCTGAGCCTGAATCTGAGCCAGTTGAGGAAACTACTGATGAAGAGGAGGAGGAAACTAATGATGAAGAGTAATTGCGATAACCCTCATTGCTTTGACGATACTTGCCAAGGAAACTGCAAATGAAAAAACAATTAACACAACGACAAAAAGATACGCTTGCTCGTCACTCTGAACATCACTCAGCCAAACATATGAATGCTATGAAAACTATGATGAAACAGGGTAAAACATTTGGTGAGTCTCACAAGGCAGCTATGAAGAAGGTAGGTAAATAATGGCTAAAGGGTTGTATTATAACATTAACGAGAAACGAAAAAGCGGAAAGCCCATGAGAAAAAAGGGTGAGAAAGGTGCCCCAAGTGACGCTGATTTCAAAGCCGCAGCTAAAACTGCTCGAAAAAAACGCAAACCATAAAATTGACAAATTAATATGTGACACTAATATTAGTGTTTTGGAGCAATTATCATGGCAGATAACACAGAACAGTTAAAAACAGCGGTGCAAGTACTCGCTCAAGTGGCGGATCGTGCAATGGTGGATGGGCCTTCTGGTCGTCAAAGAGATGCAGCTATTCAAATATTAGCTAAACATTTCGGACTAGATGTTCAACCACCAGCACAGGAAGCAGAAGGCAGCGAGGAAAACCCGACTATCGAAATGCCTGAAAGTGCAACTAATTGATGATTTTAAAGTAGGAGTGGCTAGTATTCTAGGGGTGGGGAACTGGTTTCTAACAGATATAGACCTGGTTCTTAAATGCCTAGTTTCTCTGGCTACCCTAGTTTACATCATCATGCGTTGTTACAGGCTCAACAAAAACAAGGACTAAAAATGCTAAAATCAAAGACCCTCTGGAGTGGCGTTACCGGTATAATCGGTAGTTTGGCGGGATTCATGACAGGTGAATTGGAAATGGGTGCTGCTATTAATATAGCCATAACCTCTCTATTAGCCATATTCGTGCGTCACGGCGTAAAAACCGAAGCTGAAAAATAAAACGGTGTGCGTTCCACTGGCCAGCGGGGGGAACTGCTGGTAGCGGAGAAATTGATAGAACACGGTTGGAGCGTAGCACACCCCCTTTCAGACACAGCCCGTTTTGATCTTCTTGTGGTCAAAGGGGAGCAGTTCTATCGTATCCAAGTTAAAGCAACTCTTAAGCAACACAGCTACAAGGACTCAAGGCTTCATTATCAATTCCAATTAGCTCATGGCCTTTCGGCTAAGAAGCGATATGAAGCAGGGGATGTTGATTTCTTCATCTGCTGTGCAATCGACTCATTAAGATTTTGGGTAATTCCATTTGCTGAAGCTAAGTCCATAACAACTAAAATCTACAATGGGACTAAGGGAAGGTTTCACAAGTTTGAGGGAGCATGGCACTTAATGGAAAGTGAACAAAAAAATCCCCCCTAAATCCCCCCTATGGACGGGAGTAAATGGGAATAAATGACATAATCACAAAAAAAACAGAGAGGGTTATGTTGTTGATTATCAGTGGTTTACCGTTATAAGGTTTTTGGATTATGAGGCCAGAAGTCTAAAGGCATATAACTATCTTATAGGCAGTAGTTTAAGGTGTAGCTATTTTGACCAGTTTTTAGAAATCCCCCTTTCGTCCCCCCTAGATCTAGAATTTGGGAGGATTGAGAACGATTGACAAGTGTGTTTAAATTGCCGTTCTTCGATGGCTGCGTAGCTCAGTTGGTTAGAGCGGAAGACTCATAAGCTTCAGGTCAGTGGTTCAATTCCACTCGCAGCTACCATCACAATCCCACAGAAAAATATTGGTTAACCTCAGCTAGTTTAATACCACTGCCAACGTAATGTTTTTCTAGGTTCTCAACATTTGTACCCATCTCCTCTTTGAGAGTGTTTTTTGTTGATATAAAATTATCGGAGTTATCTTGATGGAATAGCTGACTGTACCGATAGGAGCCATAGCTGTGCCTAGATCCATCACGAATCCAATCTAATTTGAGCCGCTTGGCCATTCGCTTATATGCCTGAGAAAACGCACCACCGATAGCAGCTAGGTTTTTGTCATACTGATTTAATGCTTTTTTGTTTCTAATTCTACCCGTGTTTGCAAGTTCAGTCTGAAGTCCATAGTACAATGGTTCTAGTTTATCTCTTAATTCTTGCGGTAACATTAAACCTTTTCCTCCTTGAGCTTCCCAGTATGGGAGTATTATGGCTTTTAGGTTTGGTTTTAATTTGACCAGGCGATGCTTGTTGTCTCCAAGTTTTGATTTGCACAGTTTAAGAGTATTGTCCTCCATATTGAAATTTTCCAACGGGAGACGGTATGTCTCGAAAGGTCGCGGCCCTGCAAAAAATTGGGTTGCGAGATTCGGCATATAATCGAATTGATATTTGTCTGTATTTTCACCTGTTGCAGAATGTAGTAAATCATTGGTTTGGTCAGGTGTGAAGTATTTGGTTATTCCGCCAGCTAATGTTTCATGGTCTTCCTCTGGCATACGTTCCAATGAGCTAACAGGCCAACTCATGCTAATGTATTGCCGTTTGGAAGACTGACACCATTTTAAAAAACCTGATGTACCCGTGACTCGTTTATTAAATGTATCGACCGACCAGTCATTAGATTTCCAGAGAGCAATCAACTGTTGATCTATATCAGTAAAATTAATTCTCCGCATTTCCATATCGAAAAATGGACTGAACACATCCTTAAATGTTTTTTGAGCAGCGGGAATTGAGTTGTGTGCTAGAGGTTTCGATACACGGTATTGCTTGTACGCCTCTTCAGGATAGATGGCTTGTGTTTTTCCGTTCGTATTAAACTCTTGTTCTGCTTGCTGTTTAATAAATGTTAATAGGGGAGTTGTTATCTTCCAATCCTTGAGTATTTGTTTAGCCGTTAGCAGCTCATCGTATTCATATTGTTTTGCTACTTTAGGCTCAACAGGTTGATGATCTTCATACTCTTTAATTCTGTCTCTAATGAACTCGTCTAATACTGGAAGTTGTTTTCTGGCATTGTCTTTACGAAACGCATTTCTGTGAATCGTACTCGTCCAATAACGAACCTTATATTTGCCGCCTTCTTTTTTATACTTGATACCAAGTAGATCAGCTATCTTGTTTTCTTGCTTTGAACCTCGCACCCATTTAATCCACTGAACTGCCATGATGTTTCCTTCCGTTATACAACTTTAATTGTGTGCAGTTTCAGTGGTCTCGTTACATAAATGTAATTTCATTCGAGGAGCTTTTTCAATCCAATTGGCATACTCTTTTTCCCAGTTCGCGTTCAAATGGTCAACATTCACTTTGTCCCAATACCGTGGCTCGTCGTGTATGAATGCCAACGCACAGTTTAGTTTCGATTGCGAGATTTCATTTTGCTCTTTATGTGACAATACAGTTTTCTGGTTAGCCTTTTCAGCTTCAACTTGCACAGCAAACTCTGGGTTAATTTCATCGAACGGTTTAATTATTTGTTGGTCAATGAAACGAAAAACAGATGAGATGTGAACGAGATATTTGTAATGATCTAATGTTTTTATTATTTCAGTTAACTCTCTGGAGATTCCTCCCTTTGAACCGTTTACCGACCAACTATGTTTGAAACCACGGTTCGTTAAGTATGAGTATTTCAATTGACCCTGTTCCCATTTAATACCCATGTCATCCGACGTTAATTCAAATGTATTCTCGTTTAGATTTAATATAAAACTAAGGGAGTCTTCTTTTCTGTTGTTTTTATAAAACCCTAATTCACCGGACAGATCCGTCGGATAGTGACTCATAATAGTTTGCGTGAATCCAGCGAACTCACCATTGCTGTATATGGAAACGCAACGCAGAATATAGTCGCCGAACTGGTCGGTTTTTGGTTCACCGTCAATTTTCCAGTGCCACCGTTCAATTAATCTTTCACCATCCCAAACCTCGTAACCCGCAGGGAATTGATCGTCTGTTTTCTGAAAACCCTCACTGGTGTGTTCTCGTTTCCGGTCGAACCATATTTGTTTAATGGTTTTCTGTTCGACTTGATGAGTTAGATCAGCAATCAGCACCTGTTGTTTTTGAATTGAATTGAGTAAATCTTTGTTTGCCTTTGTTAATTCCGATGTCGATTTGTGGTTTTTATAAATATACGAACCGTGATAATGGGTGATATAGTCTGTAGACCACCATGTTGCACCAATTACGCATACAATAAACAAAATTGCAGAAGTCCAATATCGTTTACTCCAGCGACCCTCTCTTTTGTGGGCGCAGTTCTCAGCGTTCCCGTGACGCTCCATGCTTTTCTGATCGAGTACTGCGTCTCTGGCAATGGCATTCAATTCTGAACTCCCCTGAGTTTGCTCAATTCTTGCTATTCCTAAAACATTCTCTGCTCTATGTTCATTTTGATTGTCAATTATTTTATCAAGCCGTTTATCTTCGTCGTTGTCTTTCATTAATTTTTACTATTTCTTCTCTTACTTTTTGGTTTTGTCAGCATTAAAGGCCGTGAGTGATTCCTCTAATTTTTCTTTTGATAATGCGAATATTTTGTCCGTCCGTTCAATTGCAGCCGCCAGAATATCAGCAGCTTTCATTTGACTCTGGCTGTAGTTATTAATTGCCTGAGCTGCGGCCAACTCTTTAGCGTCCTCAATATCTACACCCCCTTCACCTTGCACTCCCTCCTTTAATTGAGAGCGAATAGCAGATAACACCCACTCATTTGTAGACATCTCTGCATTCTTAGAAGCTGCCTTCACCAATGACCACAATGTATCGGGGCATCGAAATGAACGCATTGATTTTTTAGGTTTCATATTTTCGACTGCAATACCTCGGTGAATTCGAGTGAAGCTAAAAAAAAGTTTTCTTTTAACTTTCGCAGTGCGAGGTCGTTTTTACATAGGTTTTTTGCATAGTCAACGAAAAAGTTAAAAGAATTGTAATACAGTGTGAAAAATAAAGATTGTGTAGTCATATGTTTTTTATGTATTCATTTTGCCGTGCAAGCAGAGAAAAAACCAAAACCTCATTTTATTGGATTCGTTTGCGATAAGGAAACAAACACTCTGATTAATGCAGGGGCGCAACTTTATAAAGGAAAGAAGGGGGAGTTTTTGAGGAATGCGGTAAACAAGTTCTTTGAAAAACCGATAAAAGAATGACCACCTTCAGTACAGAACCAGAGCCTATGATGACAGCAAAGCAAGTCTGTAAATTTCTTAATATATCACAATCCGCTTTATATAGGCATTTGGATAAAGGAAATCTTAAAGGCTACAAAATTGGATCTACTCTACGGTTTAGGCCAGATCATATACGCAAATACACAGGATAAAATGGAAACAAAACACAAAGATATATGGGGCAATTTGAGTAAAATTGATTGCACCGATCAGATTGATAAGAAGATGGGGCTTAAATACCTGTCATGGGCTTGGGCTTGGGGTATCGCTATGGAGAATTATCCCGACACAGAATTTGAAGTTAAGTATTTCTCCGATCCAAACCACTCAGCAAAAATGTATCCGTATGAGATTCTTCCTGACGGGACTGCGACAGTATGGGTAGAGGTAATTATTGAGAATGTTCGGAGGTTAATGTGGCTACCTGTAATGGATAATCGCAATAACCCGATAAAGAATCCTAATTCAAGACAGGTTAGCGACACTACAATGCGGTGTTTAGTTAAGTGTTTAGCATTGTTCGGACTAGGTCATTACATCTACGCAGGAGAGGATCTACCTGATACAACCATAGAAGAACCTCAAGAGTCTCGAACTACGGCTCATACAGCTTCTCCTGCTCCTACACCTCAAAAGGTTTCACCTCCCGCTTGGGTGGTTAGCTGCCAGCTTAGGTTTGGTAATAAAGAGGATAAAGTTAACAAGTATTGTATAGGCAAAGGCTACATCAAGGAGGGCCAAACCTTCAGGGATCTTAGGGATAATGAACGCCAATTATTAATCAATAACATAGATGCGATATGCCAGAAACTAGGGATATAATAATGGATGATGTTGATGCTTGTCAGGCTGAAATCAAAGCACTCAAAAGAGAAATCAAGAATCTCAACAAGAAGTTAGGATACTACGAAATGAAAGACAGGCTCAAGAAAAGTGACAAGTTAGATCAAGCCAAAGCCAAAAGAAGAGAGAGACAGTTTAGTGCCTGATACACAGCACAGAGAAAGACCACATCATCCACAAAGTCCTAGTAACTTTGGTAAGTGGGAACTCTGTGCATTGTTTACTAACAGGGGAGGAACTAGCGAAGCTGCTGAAAGGGGAACACAGCGGCATGAGCTTTTAGAAAGAGTGATCACCCAAAGAAACAAGGAGTTGGGTTACGATGAAAGCGGGACTAAAAGTAGTAGCTGACGAAGAGTTACAATTTTCTGTTGATACTCTTAATAGTATTTACGGTGATGGATTCATTCACTGTGAATCACAAGCTGGCTTTCAAGATTTATACTTTGGTCACGTTGATTTTCATGGATCGGTTGATGGAAAACTTCATGTTTCAGATCTTAAGACAGGGTGGGGATCTAATGAAGATCATATAGCCCAACAAGAGGGATATGCTTTAGCGTTACTAGATGAAGCTAGAGAAGGTAAGTGGCCAAGGATTACAGATCATAATAACGCTACACTTCATTTAGTTTGGGAAGATCAGAAGTACCATTACAGTTGGGACACTACATACGATAAAGCTAAAGCGAAGATCATGGAGATCCTAGCAAAGAGACTTACGCCTGGTGTAAAGCCAAGAGCAAATAAGAACTGCCAATGGTGTAAGAATCTCGCTGAGTGTGAAGCCGTTAATCACGAAATAGTTTCAATAGTTTCTTCTGGATTACCAACCAAATTTGAATCACCTGAAGATCTTAGTAAGGCAATGATTATTGGAGATCTAGTTTCAGTTTGGAGTAAGAAAGTTAAAGAGCTTGGACTAGCTCACGTTAAAGCTGGAAACGAGTTGCCTAACTATAAACATTCTAAATGTAGAGGAAGAGAAATTGCTCCTAACTTAAAGGAAGCATGGCTGGCTTGTAAACCTGCACTTGAAAAAGAGTACGGTAAGAAAGCTAAAGAAAAATTTTTAGAAGCCTGTACGGTGTCATCAAGCAAATTACGCAAGATGTTTTCAGGTAAGGAATTTCCCGCAGAAAAAATAATGAAGCGGGGAGAGTCGTTTTATCGGCTTCAGTGTAAGAAAAAACTAATAAAATAACAGATATGGCAACATTAAATTCGACCCACATGATGGGGAACTTAACTAGAGATCCTGAGACTATCGAAAAAGATGGGTTCAGTATTACTTCCTTCTCCATTGCAATCAATGAGCAGAAAAAAGAAGGAGATAGCTGGGTAGACGATCCTACGTTTCAAGAAGCTAAAGCGTTTGGAAAGAATGCTGAGTTTATTCAAAAGCACTTTGAGAAAGGTAAGCAGATCTGGTTCAGAGGTAAGACAAGAACGGAGAAATGGGTAGACAAACAGTCAGGTGATAATCGGTCTAAGAATATAATTCACGTTGAGAGCTGTGGTTTCTGTGGAAGTAAAGCTGACTCCGCACCTAAAGCTGACACAGGCGGTTTCTAATGAACTGGCTATGGGCCTTTCTTAAGGCAGTCCCTTTACTAAGTAAGATCGTAAAATTTCTTGAACACAAAGTTAAAAAATCAAATGCAGAAGTCAGGAGGAAAAAGAAGGATGCAATGGTGGATGACGCTATCGCTAATGCTCTCGCTGATGCTGACGAGCGGGTGCATGACAACGAAGTTCGAGAACGCTCACGATCTAATAAAGAGACACCCTAAAGGATTCCAGGATGCGGTAAGAGCATCGAAAGATTCCGAGGTGTTTGTGAGGGACTGTCTTCAAACTATAAATAAATTAGAGGAGAAACTGGAATCAAAATGATTGATATTGGAGATACATATAAGGTCGGAGAAGGTGGTCACTACCCATGTGAGAACCAACATAATTTCAACCTAGACTTATCACATAAAATTAGACTGAAAGTTCTACAAGGCAGGTTTGACCCTGACCCAAAAGATTGGCCGATGCTTAAGGAATTCAGAGCAAGTAAATTAACACCGGAAGAGTTTTTAAAAACATGGAAAGGATAAGTTATGGGTAAATATATAATAGCGTACATAGTAACAATTGTAGGGACATTAGCCATCATGTTTTGCATGGGGTGTGTAATAGGAATGTTCGGAATATTAATATCCACCTCACAACAAGAATTACAAGCATCTCTGCAAGGAGGAGTATTACAATTAGTGGTTCAGGTGATTTCGTTATTCGTTGGGTTTTTTTGTTTCAGGTATTCAGTGAGGAGGTTTGTTGAGAATGATTAAAACTGACATTTGTGAAAATAAACATCAGCAAAACGCTGAGAGTATTGAGGCTAACCCTAGCATAAGAAAAAAAAATATAGATAGGAGTAGAGTATTCCAAATCATAAAAAAAACTTACGGGGGTATTACTTCTAAAGAGATAGCCGAGAAGATAGGTAGGCCATTGAACTGTATAAGCGGCAGGATTTCAGAATTAAAACGTGATGGTCGAATTGAAGTTGTAGGAAGAAGAGACGGCTGTGCAATTCTTAAAACTAAAAAGGAGAGAATGTATGGTTGGAATGATTAATTTAGCCCTGCCCCTTACTTCAAATCCCTATCCACAAGGGTTCAGACGTATGCACAACAAAGGGGGGCGGGGCTATGAATAAAGATATTATTAATAAGATGATCCTACAGTTGGAAGCTCAATTACCTGATTTAGATACCAAGTCTATCGCGCAAGAACTAGAGGTTATACGGGCACATATCAATGAAGGATTTGCTGTGATTGAAAAGGAAGATGGAAAAGAAAGTACATACAGAGTCATTACATGATTAATTCAAGAAATAAGGGTGCAGTTAATGAAAGAGCGTGGGCAAGTATTTGTACCAATGAAGGATACCCAGCTCATAGAACGGCACAAGTGGCTGGCAATTTTAATGCGATAAGCGAAGGAGTCCCTGATGTTATATGTGCTTCACTTCCTTTGTTTCATTTTGAAGTTAAAGCAGGAGCAAGACCGCATCTTTGGAATGCAGTTGAACAAGCTATTAGAGATAAGAAGACAGAACAGTTTGCAATAGCGGCATTACATAAGGATCGCCACCCGTGGATGGTAGGAATGCCATGCGATGATTTTTTTAGATTAGTGAGAGGAGATCACTTATGAGTGAACCAAAGCCTCCTCGTAAAGTTAAGATTTTGAACTTCACTTATAAGGTCAAGTTCGTGGAAGCGACTGAGCGTGACGCTGCCGAAGCTGATGGATGGTGTGACTACGACAATCAGATCATTGTTATTTGTAAGTCAATGTCTAATCAGGCGATAGCAGATACATTTTTACATGAGTGCATACACGCACTTAACCATTCAGTTGGAATTAATTTTAGAAAAGACGAAGACATAGCAAGAAAGGTAGGAACAGGAATATGCACTCTATTCAAGGACAACAAGGCGGCGATGAGATGGTGGATAAGTCTACTCTAAAGCTGGGGAATTACGGATACTTTACATTAATTAGAATAGGAGAATTAAAACATGGCAAAACCAGAGTCACCAATAAGAGAAAAAGAAATTCCACACCTAGGCAGAGCCGCAAGTGATTTGGGATTTGATACGGTAGATGAATACTTAGCAAGTCTCTACCAAAGAATTCACCAGTACGCCGTGGAATGCCATGAGTGGAACGAGAAACAAAAGGAAGCAGAGAATGAGGCTGAAGATACCCCTTAGAAGCGTTTACAAAGAGATAGCTAAAGAGATGCTGGCAAGGGAAACAACTAGCAAGAGAGCTATTCTAGCGGCCTTAAACAGTTGGGTTACTTCACTTACAGCAAAGATGCCTCCCGTTATTGCAAGTAGAGACTATTCATACTCAGCCAGCCACGCAGTAAGAGAGATCCACAGGTATATGGAGAACAGATGAAACTTTGGTCGGGGAATAGGATCAAGGGAGAGCCTTGGGCAAGGCGTAAGGTTTGTGCTTTCTACCGTGACGGATTTATTGCTTTCCCGTCAACGCCTTCATTTAACACCCCGACCTCTTAATTTATTATGAAAGTCGATATAGGAGAACTAACGGAAACTGTAAATACAGATGCTAGATCCAGTGCGAACAGTAAATATAAATTCGTCATCCTGGTGGAAAAAGGAATTGAGAAGAAGTTTATGTTTACAGATAGGGAACTAGATATTGCAGCGAGAAGATCCTCAAGAAACAAAGAGGATTGGCATAAAAAAAGAACCTTCTGGCAGAGAGTTTTTAACAAGAGGTGAGCAATGGTTATGTAAAGATATTCCGCAAGGTGTTGGATAATCCCAATGCTTCAAACCATCTATTCTTAGCCGTATGGAGCTACCTTTTACTAAAGGCATCACACAAGCCTTATGTCATGCGAATTGCTGGCGAAGACAGGACGCTTTGCCCCGGTGATTTGGTGTGCAGTTGTCGTAAAGTTGCCGAGTTTTTCGACATAAATAAGGACACCGTAAACAACATTTTTAACACGATGGAAAAGGACTCAATGATTAGACGCAAAATGTACGCAAGAAAGACAGTAATATCAGTACTAAACTGGTCATCGTACCAAGAGAACCCAGACGCATCGCGGGACACATCGCCGGACGCACTGCCGGACACATCGCCGGACACTAACAAGAAGAAAGAAGAAAGAAGATATATAGATGATGATGTGAACAATAGAAATTCTGAAACTAAAATTGCTTCTAGTGAAGAGTCTGAGACTGACAAGGTTATCAATAGGAATGCTAGAGAGGTTCTGAATAAGTTTAATACGATAGCAGGTAAAAGATTTAGAGGTGCAAAGAACCTTGAGTCCATACGAGCAAGACTAAGGGAAGGTCACTCTATGGAGGATATGATCCTAGTGATTGAACATAAGACTGAGGAGCTTAAAGGAACCACCAATGAACCAAAGTGGTTAAACCCAACCTGCCTGTTCAGACCAAGCAACTTTGATAGAAATTTAGACAGGGCAGTAAACAAGGATGAATACGCAAAAAGAGAGAAGATGGCTGAGTACAGGAGAATGCAGATAGAGAACCCAGCAAGAGCAGAGGAACTAAGAAGACAGATGATAGAAGAAAGGAAGAGGAATGAGCTTATACAATCTTGAAGCAGAACAAGGGCTAATTGGAGTTTGTCTACTGGGAGGAATAGAAGAATGCATAGCCGCAGGTGTAGATGGATCTTGGTTCTACGAACTTAAACATCACAGAGTGTATGAGATCCTAGAGTCAATGCATGAAAGGTGTGAAGACATTGATACTCAAAAGGTGGTTTATGAATTAAGAAACCAAAACCTTCTGGATAAAATTGGGGGTATGCAATCATTAACAGCTTGGGAAGACAATGCACCAACCAAGCACAATGCTTCATATTGGCTCCGTGAGCTATTTTTACTTAAGACCCGACGACAGACCAAGGTTAAACTAGAAAACGCTCAGGAGGCTATCTCAGGGGCTAATGTGGGTGAGATAGATGATATGTTATCAGGACTACAAACCTTCGTCCTAGATATGCAAGATCATGTAGGCAAAACCACAGATGAATCTTTAAAGGAAACTATCCCAGAAATCATTGGGGAGATTGAAGACAGGTACAATAACAAGACCGATACTCCTTGGGGAATACCAACTGGGTTTCCTGAATTAGATAATGCACTTGGAGGACTTCAAGACGGAAGAGTTTACATCGTAGCAGGTAGACCAGGACAAGGTAAGACAGCTATGGCTCTATCCATTGCACACAACATTTTAGTGTCTGGTAGCCCAGTAGCTATGTTCAGTCTGGAAATGACTAAAAAAGAACTAGGTATGCGATTAATGGCAGCTCACGCAGAGATTGATATGAACTATGTTTATCGTGGGACTTTATCAAAACAAGACTTCACTAAGATCTCCAAGTCATCTGAAGTAAGACTGCTACCAATGTTCGTAAATGACAGGACCGACTTAACACCTAATATGCTCCGATCAGAGGCTAGAAGGTATGTAAAAAACTATGGATGCAGGGTTATTATCGTTGATTATCTACAATTAATTCAAGGCAGCAAAGAATCCAGAAAGGGTGGTAAGTATGAAGTTGTATCTGAAATCAGTAGATCTCTTAAACTTATGGCAGCAGAGCTTAATGTTCCCGTAATTGCAGCCGCACAGCTTAACAGAAACGTAGAAAAAGGGGGTAGGGACAATAGGCGACCACAACTATCAGATCTAAGAGATTCAGGCTCCATAGAGCAGGATGCAGATTGCTGTATGTTTCTATGGGAACCAGCAGAGGATGACTCATACACGGGACTACATAAAAGAATAAACCTCTACATAGCAAAGAACAGGAATGGTGCGAATGGAAAGGATGTAGAATTTGAATTTAAACCAGAATACACAAGGTTTTATCCATTGTCACCCGTGGCTAGATGATTACGGAATTAGAAGGCTACTCTGTGCTTTAATAGAAACAGCAGTGGAAGACTACCGTATAGCCGCAGAACACGGAATGATTGTCAATGGAGTCATAATTCATTCAAAGGTACAGAAACTTAAAAACATGGATCATATATCAGAACTTACATCCCTTATATCTTTCTTTCACGGGAATGGATTAGAAATAATTATAGAAGCTGGAGCATTACAAGACAACGAAGGGAACTCACTAGATTCAAGTGCAATTTTATCAGCATTATGACAGATACAAAATACTACCAAAACCAACTCAAGACAGATATGGGCAACCACGCCCTAAACGAAGCCATGTCCTGCATACTTCTGTTTGATAAGAAGCAACAAGACTACGGATCTAAAAACATAGCCTCATTTGAAGAGAGAGATATGAATATGTTAGGCGTTGCCATCAGGTTAAACGACAAAGTCCAACGTATGATGAACCTCCTTCAAAAAAGAATTAAAACAAAAGGGGAACCTAACAACGAATCAATCAAGGATAACGCTAGAGATATAGCAAACTACGGTTTAATCCTATCATTACTCGAACAAGAACTCTGGAAATAAGCGATGAGTGAAACTGAGTATCTAGAATATTGCGAAGTTTGCCGTGGTTCGTTCACAAACGACACTCAAGATGTGAGAGACTGTCCATTTTGCATTGATGCAGACGAGAGAAGAGATGATGAAAATTAGCGGTTGTAACAATTGCCACCAGACCCCTAGACACTTAGACACTTAGACACTTAGACACACAAGATATATGTCCCTCAATACCACCATGAAACTGTTACCAAAAGATATTAGAGGTGCTATTAATGAATGCTACTACTGTGATCAGCATAAAAAGTGCTACTATTGGGACAGGGCCGTGTACGGAAACGTCTGTTATGACTGCTTTGATAGCGTAGTTCACACAGAAAAGATGCTAGTAAACAAAGACACCAAAATAAGACACCCAACAGATGGCGAAATTACACCTGAAAACAACCACTAAAGATTTAGCTGAACAAATAGCCAAACAAACCAACTTAAAAGTCACAGATGTCCGTCATGTTCTAGAATGTTTGCCGTTTTACATAGTTGATAGCGTTACAAATGGTAAAACAGTACAGATCCACAACCTAGGAAGCTTCAATAGAGTAGATAGAAAGGCTAGATTAGGCTCAGACCTCAACGGAAACCGCATAAAATGGGACAAAACCTACCGTATGCAGTTCGTTCCAAGCAGAATTGTAAGAGAAAAACTACGAGAAGCAGCGAATAAGTAGCATTGTGACACTAAAAATGATAAAGATGGAGGCTTATGTCTGATTTAATCAAGAACCTGGAGAACGCTTTAAAGAAAACAACTCATGTAGAATGTATTCGCATACTAAAAAACGCCATAAATCAGGCAATTAAGGTAGCGTCATCAAATACTTCTGGTGATAAGCACTCTTAGTATCCTCAATCCACCCATCAATCACATCAGTAACAGTCTCAGGGATCTCTTCCTCTGGTAATGTACTGTTGGTTAGTATCCTCATATTAAAACCATCCTCCTCAGAGCTACACCTAGCACCACATTCATACAACTCGCCATTCAATTCCAAGACGAATACATAATAATGAGGTTCTAGTTTTTCTTTAGCCACCCTAAATCTTCTTCTGGAAAAGTTTCATTGATCCAACAGCCTCCACCAATCGCAATCTTAAACGGCATATAGCACCCACACCCCGCAGGACTATCATTGTAAGGGCGACAACGCCGTAGATCCCGATGGTACAAAGGACAGCGACAACAACTCCGATACTTTCTCCTAAACGTCTTATCACGACTCCATCTAATTGATCGAATCATTGTAACGAACAACCTGATCTTGTCACGGAGAGTAGCCTTACCAAACTCAATTTTAATTACAGTCAACCACTCCTTGTATCTACAGGTCTTAAATCCAAAAAGCCTCACCCAAAGAGCATAAATCGAAATCCAAAAAATGCCAGAAAGTTGAGAAGAGACATATATCAAGTGAGTCGCGACAAAATGCGTTCCCCCCTTCCCCCCGCCTCCCGATCTCAGCTCTGGGATGTCACACTATCAATATAGGGTCACAACTCAATAGGTATT
>Ga0208159_1000410_pt1 | contig 17527 bp, 17 predicted proteins | sample 9_EtaG_FD_184082 | JGI IMG/M metagenome (GOLD analysis project Ga0208159, IMG submission 184082) | Marine viral communities from the Subarctic Pacific Ocean - 9_ETSP_OMZ_AT15188 metaG (SPAdes) (version 2) | ecosystem: Environmental > Aquatic > Marine > Oceanic | place: Pacific Ocean | collected... | reverse complement strand
AAATGATTACTTGGACAGAGCCACGGAGATTAATGTTCATATCACAGATGTAAAAGGAGTTGGACGAACTCATAATTTTATTACTCAAACTTTTGATGAAGATGCCTTCCTAGTTGAAATTGATGATGACTTGATAGATTTATTTGACAATGAAAGAACTCCTGTAAATGATTTCAAGGGTGTTGTTGAGACTATGAGATTTAAAATGTCTATGGAAGGATACTCTTATGGAGGAACATATCAGGTTGTGAATCCTATGTTCATGAGTGGTTGCGAACATTTTACTTCTGATTTAAGATATATGCTCGGCTGTTTACGCTTCAGATTTAATCGTAAAGATATACTATTGGAAACCAATTATGCTGAGGACTTTGAGAACTGTATTTTACATTTTATTAGAGATGGAAAGATATTGAAGAACAACTGGATTGCCCCTAAAACTAAGAACTATCAAGAGGGCGGATGCAAAAATGATGGTCGTGATAATGATACAGAAAAGTCAGACAAAGTATTCCTCTATAGCAAGTATCCTCAATATTGTAAAATCTTTACGAGGAAGAATGGTCGATCAGATTTAAGACTCAGAGAATATAAACAAAAATCATAATGTTTTTAGGACAATAATATATTATATAAATCACTTAAAAACGAATTAATATACTATTTTATGGAGCTATACACAATCTACAAAATCGTTGATTTGAATTATATTAATAAAGTTTATATTGGAAAGACTAACAGACCACTTAGACAAAGATTAGCAGAACACCGCTATGATGCTAAGAGGTCTAAATGTTCTTCAGGGAAGTTAGACCTTTATAAATGTGTAATAGTTCCCGTAGAGGAGAATGTTCATGAAGAAGATCTTAAGGATAGAGAAAGATATTGGATTCGTGAGTTAGATGGAGTCAATACATTTCGTATCCGCAATGAAGAAGAAATAAAAGAAGCAAGACGTCTATATCAAAAAAAACTTCGCATGACTAATAAAAATATCTATCAGTTTTTAAAAATATTAGAGGAATATTAATATCTATGATTTAATATAAATGGATCAGCACTTTGATATTCAACCAGCGGAAGCGACCCCACCAGAAGTAACTCTTGAAGGAACTGAAGCACCTCCTCCCCCTGAGGATGAACCACCCACCGTAAAAATGGAAGTTCAAGAAGAAGAAGGTAGATATGATTCAGAAGAACTTGAGGATATTGAACTCCCTGATATGCCTGTAAAGAAAGCTAAATTAAAAAATGATGATGTATTTGCTCCGAAGGTTAATGCTGTTAAGCAAGAGAAAGAGAAGAAACCAAGGAAGAAAAGGAAACCACCTACTCCTGAACAGTTGGAAAGACTCGCTGAGGGCAGAAAGAAAGCCTACGCTGCTCGGGCTCTCAAAAAAAAGGAAAGGGATGAATTGAAAGCATTAGAAAAGAAAGTTGCCGAAAAAAAGAAATCAGACGCAAAGAAACAGTTACTCCTTGAATTGGGTGAAGAAGAAGTAGAAGAAGTTGTAGAAGTTCCTGCTCCTCCTGCTCCAAAAGCTCCGAGGTCTCCTAAAAAAACTATTCCTATGAAGAAACAACAAGCAGGTATTACTCATGAGGACTTGATGATGGCGGTGGCTCAGGGTGTAGAGAGTTATGATAGGAAAAGGAAAGCAGAAAAGGTAAAGAAAAAAGAGAGACAGGCGGTAGAAGCGAGAGAGAATGAAATTAAAATGAAAGTTCAAAGAGTTGTTGATCCGAACTCATTTTGGGATCAATATCTAAAATAATTTTATTATGTGAATTAATATATTGAGATAGTGTATAATGGATAAGTTCTCAAAAGCTCCGAGCATTCTGCCTGTCGTTCCACCAGAACCACGCCCCGCCAAGATGAAACCCCCTCATCCTCATCTACCTAATATTGAGGGTGAAGGAGGTGGTTCTTTACTATTGCTTATCAGTCCTGTTCGCACAGGGAAAAGCACGTTAATCAGTAATTTGCTCCTACGTGAAGACTTCTATGATGCTCAGGAAAGATTCGATCAGGTGAATATCATAAGTAATACAATTGCTAATGATGTCACGAGTAGATTTCTAAGACAAGCGTTTGAAGGAAACTGTCACGATTTTTATTCTGATGAAGTCATTCATGGAATAGTTGAATCACAAAAGAAATATGATAAAGAAGACCAACCTGAGATTGCAATTGTTCTTGATGATTGTTTAGGTAGTATTAAACAGAACTCTATGATTAATCATCTTGCTTCACGATACAGACATTTCAATATTAAATTATTAATCATATCTTCACAGAAGTTTACAGGTTCTGTAAGTCCTATCATTCGTGCGAATGCTACTGACGTTATTATTGGAAGTCCTTTCCCTAATCAAAAAGAGCTGGAACATGTCGCAGAAGAGTATGGAGATTTATTTGGTGGAGCAAAGAATTGGTTAAAACTTTACAAGAAAGCAACTCCTAATAAATATGATTTCTGCTATATGGATCTCCAAGAAAATCCACCTATCATGTATTCTAATTTTGAAAAAGTCATTGCTCGTGGAATGAATGAAGAAGGAAAAGAAGTCCCTGAGGATAGTGATTCATCCGATGAAGATTAATAATTATTCTTTGATAATTTTATTATATATGAGTTCATAAACATGGATAGTTACTCTCTCAGCTCTGGCGTTGGAATTGGAAATGAACTCGCAAAAAATGCGAGAGATCAAAATAGTGATAGGATTGCTTCAAACGGGATCGCTTTGGAGGCAGCAGCGAGAACTGTCGCAACAGATAAGGAAAAGAAGAGAACTGATACTGAAGAAAAGGTAGGTCTTGATACTTATGGAGGATTGGAAGGTGTCGCATCAGGGAAGTCTATTGCCGAAAGAGACTTGATTGGTGAAACAAAAGCAAATCTTAAAAGTGCTTTAAGTTCAGAGGATACTGCCCCTGTATCCAAATCACTCTTAACACGCTCCGCGACTGACCCTTCTGTAAATATAAAAAAGGGATTCGCAGTAGATAGTGATTTACCCGCGACCTCTACCGTTGTGAAACCTTCTGATGTAGGACTTACATCTTCTGAAGATATTGCTGTTGATAGTAGTAAATTAGCAAAAGGACTTACTGCTGATAAGTTGGGATTTGAAAGTCTCGGTGAAGCGGGAGGTGTTGGAAGATTCCTTGCGAACAGAGTCGGTGGTCTCACTAGTGAAGTGGGTGTAGAGGTGGGAGGCAAAGCACTCGGAGGATTGGGTGGTGCTATATCTGCGGGAACTGATATCACTAATTTAGTACAGACAGGACATGTCTTCAAGAAAGGGGAAAGTGTTTGGAGTGAAGCGGGTAATATTACATCTATGGCGGGAGCGGCTCTGGATATGGCGAGTATCGCTGTTCCTATTCTTGCTCCACTTGCTCTTGCGACAAATGTATTTAGTGCGGTCGCTGGAACTGTTGGGGCAGAACAGGATGATAAGAAACAAATCGCAACTGACTCTAAACCGCCTCCTCAAGAAAGTCTATCTGCGAGTCCCGCTTGGGCAGCGACAGGAATGGTTGCTTCTCAGCATCAGCAAACGATTGCCTAAACACTTTTTAAAATTATTTTTGATTTTCTATTTTTATATATGTATAATTCATAAAAGATTATGCCTACTACTTCATTTTGGGAAAGCAAGGATTTAATTCCGGTCGCACAGAAAAAGATATCTATTCCAGCCGAGTTCGGTTTAAATTATTCCGCAGGACAGAAAGTGCAGATTACTGTTCCGCCTTCTATTGATTTTTTTCAGCCGAAAGAAACATATCTTAAGTTTGACGTTGAGATAAAGGGAGATCCACTTGATACGGGGTCTGGTGGTTCCGCTGGTGCGAGACGACTTCTACTTGATGCTGAGAGCGGTGGTCAGGTATTAATACGTGACCTTCGCATCTACTCTGGCGGAGCGGGGCGGATTTTACTTGAGGAATATCAAAATTACAATGTCCTAACTGCTCTTAAATATGATTATGAGACGAATGATAATTACAAGAAGAAACGTGCTCTTACTGAGGGATGTGCTCTATACAATCCTTCGTGTCGCTCCACTCATGGTGTCCTGAAACAACAGGCGAATGATTGCCGAAACAATCCTTACTTTGAGAATGATGCTGTTTCACTCACTAGTGATAGTGCTTCTCACACGGATGATGCGAGAAAGAAGGTTAAATGCCTTCTCCCGCTAAACACGGGTATTTTCCAGTCGGAGCGTGTTTTCCCGAGTATGCTTACTGAGGGTCTCATTATTGAGATTATCCTTGAGTCCAACACAAATGTTTTCAGAGAGTTGGATACGACCCTTCAGCACAGAGATCAGTTTTCCAATCCAGTCTTCATGAGTGTTGATGGTTCGGGTTCTGCTGTAACGGGTAAGATTAGTTCTTCCCTGACTCATGCATCTCTGAATGGTTCTACTACGTCTTTCTTCCTAAGACGTGATAATCAGCAGGGAGCGGGTGGAGTTGTTGGTAATTGCCCCTTTGTTGTTGGTCAGAATGTTGTCCTGAGTTCTACGGGAGATAGTGCCTCTATTGTTGCTTCGGCATTTGCGGGAGGAGCGAATGGCTCTCAAAGTCATATCACCAAAATAGAATATAAAACTGATGTGGATCCGGATATGATTAAGATTACAGTAAGTTCTGCTCTAAAATCTATTACAGGAGCGGATGTTGATATTAATGATGCTGTTCTATCACAAGACCCACGAACTACGACCTATACGCCAAGTTACACTATTAGTGATACAGAGCTAATTGTTCAGCAGGTCATGATGCCTGAAGGATTCAAGGGTCGTATGATGAGTATGCTTAAAGAAGGTGGAACTCTCAATTATGATTTCTTATCTCACACCAATTACAAGTTCTCGCAACTTGCGGGTGATACTGTTGCGAATATTAGACTTCCTGTAAATGAATCTCGTGCTAAGGCAGTATTTATGATTCCTACGGATTCTACCACCTACACCACAGAACAGGCAATGAATGCCTCGGGAACTTATTTTATTGAGTTCGGGGATGAACAAGATGGATTCCAAGCGACATACAAGAGACGCTCCACTCGTTCGGGTCTGGTGGGTATTGTTGATAGACTTAATAACTATCAGGTTCTGTATGATGGCAAGTTGAATCCGACTCGCCCTGTCTCATGTGAGAGAATTGCTGATAGGGTTTCCATAGAACAGCAACCTCTTATTGAACTTGAGAAGGCACTTGCTATGGGCGGAATCAGACCACTATCATTCGCTAAGTTTAGGGAGAACTTCTGCATTGGTCGGGCACTAACTCTACAGGATGGTGTTGTTGACCTGAGAGGTCGTGACTTCTCGCTACAGGTTCAATATGATGCTGCTCTTGCTGGAGAGACTGCGAAGAATAAGTTATGGATGAATTGGGTCGCTCACCTGAGACGCATAGTCGTCAAGGGAGACTCTATCTCTATTGAGATTTAAAAAAGAATTCCTCTAAAGTAATATCTAAATAAATATATACATGACAACTTACAAACAAAAGTTTAATAAGAAATATGGTTTTAAAAAGGATGAATCTCATTCATTAGCAGAGATAAGTAGATTAACAGGATATAAGTTATCGGGATTGAGAACGATAAAAAAGAAAGGACAGGGTGCTTTTAGGAGTAATCCTCAGTCAGTACGACCTCAGGTGAAAAGTGCTACTCAGTGGGGAATCGCAAGAGTCTACTCAGCTGTCATGGGGGGTAAAGCGAAAAAGATCGATCAGGCTCACTTAATTAAGAAATAAAACTATTGGGTTCATAAATCCAAATGAATGCTAATAAAATATTTACTAATTATTTTTTTACTTTTTTAATATGATGTATAGTATAAAATATGTCATCTAATCAGCATCTTGAAATCATACCCTCTAATATCACTAGTGACGGAACTCTTTCTTTCAAAGGCGGTCAGCCAGTTGTCCAGTTCATAATTGGAGAACAGGAACGTTATTTAATCGGTCAGTCTCTAAGACTTACAGGTAAACTAACTTGCTTCTCATCTGATGGAGCAATCTCCACGAGTGCTACGGGTCTTCGCATGAATGAACAGTTAGGAGTTTATTCGTGCTTTAATGAGCTTCACATTAGCTCGCAGAAGACCGCACAGAGTATTGAAACTATTCGTCATTATCCCCGTATGATGAGTTCTTACTTGGGTGTCACTAGTTCTCTACAGGACGGCATTTCTCACTTAAATGAGACTGCCCTTATTGATATGAACTACGCTCTTCAGCAGAGGGGTGTTGTTGAGAATCCGAGTCAGCTCACTACGAGTAATGCTTTCTGCTGTCCTCTTGTTTGCGGACTGCTAAACGGCACGGAGCCTATTCCACTCTCGGGAGCTTGGGGCGTTGGTGGTCTTGATATTAGTATCCACCTTTCACCAGATAGTAACGTTTTCTTCTCCAACTCTTCTCTCACTACCTCTATTACTGGAGCATTCTATCAGCTCAGCGATGTAAAACTTGTTTGCGAAGTTATTACCCCTGCTCCTGATCAGCTGTCTCGCATTATGACCCAGACACAGAATGTCTTTGAATACAATTCTATTACTTCTATGTTTAACACTATTAATAGTAGGAACGGTGTTCTTAATTTCCCGCTCGGTGTTTCAAAATGTATGGGAGTCTTCCTTAACTTTGTTCCAGCAAGTCATATTAATAACCTTGCTTTTGATGGAACAGCGACTCTTCCCCCGACTAACAGCGACGGAACTGCTGCTGAAGTTTCTCAGTTAATCTTCACTCGTGGTGGTGAACGCTTCCCTCTGGAATATAATATTGATGCTCTACAGAAGGATGATGCTGATAATATTACGATGGATCCGCAAGTTGTCCGCAATTACATGAATGCCGTGATGGGATTCTCCAAGATTGAGAGGACTAATGTTTCTCCATTCAACAATTATTATGAGGACTATTCACCTGATACTCCTGCAGATAATCTGTATGTCTTTGCGAAGGAGATTATTGAGGGTGGTGCTAAGTTCGGTCTCGGCGTGAACTATGATCAGATTTCGGGTGAAGGTGTTTCCTTTGCTGATGTTCCATTTGGTCTCCAGATGACTTCAGATATTACGAGTGATTCTCCACAGGGCGTTTATCTTTTTGCTCATTGTAAGAATACCGTTATTTCTACTCCCCAAGGAATCCAAGTCATGAATTAATAACAAAAAACTTTTATAATTTTTCATAATTCTCTTTTATATACTTCATAGTATAAAAACTATGGATTCAGGACCTTCTCAAGTTGATACTAAAATAAGTGAAGCAACTCCCGATACGACTGCTACGAGCACTCCATCGGCACCAGCTCCTTCTAATGTCCCTGACCTACTCCGTGTAGGGACTATCCCTGATAATACGGAGATTGAAGTGGAAACGGATATTTTGGACTCTGTTGTATTTAATCAGTCTTTCTGTCGTTTCCAGTTACAGAATAAAGGTATTCTCCACTCTAACTCTAAGATTACCCTGAGTGCTTCTTTAGAATCGGCTTCAAGCACTCGTGCTTTCTTCCCTCCGAATATTGGAATCCACGCCCTGATCGATCGGGCAGTCCTGAAGGTTGGAACTAAAACTCTTTGTGAAGTTGAAGATTATGCTCACTTTCAGGCATATCAGTCTCTTTTTGTTTCGGGTGAACATAATAAAGAAAGAGAACAATTTACAACTGCTCGTTTAATGAATCATGAACCCTTCTATCAGAATGGCTCCGTTGTTGGTCACGATCTTAATTCATCTAATGCGTCTATGATCGGTCAGTCTAACCATGAAGCACTTGCTAAGGGTCTTCAGGCGGGTCGTGATTTAGATCAGTTTCAGGGTGATACAGACTATACGGATCCGGATGAACCTTATGGAAACGTTTTTGTAGCGGGTTTCCAGACTGTTGGATACAAACCTGTCTTTCAGGTTAATCTTTCGGACTTGTTTCCATTCCTTAAGACTTCGCAGTTGCCCCTGTATATGATGGATGAACCAGTTTCGCTTGAACTCTTTTGGACTCAGCAGAATGCTTCTAATCGTTTTGCTGTTCCTAAGGGGGATACGTATGCCATCACGGCACTCATAGAACAGACCAAGTGTCAGATGGTGGCTGATTATCTATACTATCCTCAGGAGATTATGGAACAGTATCAGAGACAGAACCCTGTTCTCTCTTTTGCTTACGTGGATTATCGTCTCGCTAAGAGAACTATTGACGCGACAAGTGGTCGCAACCTTATCCTCAATATTGGTGGAGCGGGTAGAATCTGTAATAAAGTATTCCAGATGTTAAGCAAAGATTCTAAGAATGGAAGTGATTCTATCTTCTGTAATTTCTCTTCAGTCGGACCGAGTGCTTCCCTAGGACTGGAACAGGCAGCATCGGTGAATGGTTCTCTCACTTACAATCTAAGATACAACGATCACTTCCTTTTCCCTGTGGACGTGGATAATAGTGCTCGTCATTTCCATAATGTTGTTCAGACTGAGGGCAAGGTTCCTTTTGTAGTGAGACAGGAATATGCTGGAGAGGGTCTTGTTCTCGGGGGTGAGTTTGAAGGTAGGGCACAGACTTCACAGCTCACTAATGAGTTCTTTTATGTTGCGAATAGATTGAATCGCAATGAGCGGGTCAATAGTAGAGGCATAGAGGCATACATAGATTATCAGACTCTTGCTGCTGGAAATCACACTCTGCGACTCTATATTGAGATGGTTCGCATGGCGGAGCTTCGGTCGGGACGAATGTCTATCACATATGCTTAAATGATAAATCTTTTCTTTTTTAACCAATACTTTTTTAATATATAATACTCATATAAACAAATGAGTAATCAAGGATTCACAAATACTTTTATTTTAGAGGCGAATAGATTATCATCTGAGCAGGTGAAAGCAGGTAATAACTCTAATAACGCTCTCTTCACAAATAAAGTAAATAATGGATTGAAGTTAGACGCGGGAGATGTTGTAGGAGTTCATTCAGCCTATATTAGTGAGTTAGGAGCAGAGGGTTCTGATATTGAGATCATAGGAAGAGATATAGATACTCTGAATGCTTCACAGATTTTAACCTACAATATAGAAAAACATAATGGAGCAATCACAACTCCGGATGGTTCAGATAACGCGAGTTTTTTAAGGAGAGATGATATTTATAATGGATTCATTCTAAATCAGAGAATCTCAGCATCTGAAAGTATTCCCTACAGAGATGATACTATTAACATGGTGATGAATCCTTATAAAAATACAAATGGAGAGTTCTATATGCCTTTGCCTTATAATTATGCTCCCTCTGTATCACTTAGTCCCACGGAAGCAGTCCAAGAAGCACAGCTCTGGAACAATGAATATATTAATAGAAACTTAGATGGGAGTGCTTCAAATGTTTTTGCTGGAGCGACTACAAGAGCGATTCTTGATGCGAATATTCAAAGGAGACCTATTGATAGTTCTTTAAATACCGCAGATAATAGGATTATTCCTAAACCCGAGTTTCAAGCAAATACTTTTGATACTTCTGTAAGGCATGATAATGCTCGTTTTTCTATCTTTCAATTATCAGATACTATACATTTAGATCCACTTTATCCTGGGGGTGGAGCGGGAGGTCCTTTCACAGAGAATCAGACATTAGCATTATCTGAAATAATTTATAAACAGACTGATGATGAAATAGTTCCTATCAGTAATGCTTCTTATAAACGTGGATTGAGAGATGGTGGATATGCGGGAAATGCATCTTTTGGAGACATGGCAACTTTTAAATATGTGAGGGTTCAGAACAAGATCACCGCTAATGCGAACACAGGATACAATTCTAATAATGATGTATCATCAAAAATTACTGAGGACTTATTAAGAACTGAAGATATTATAACGACTCCTATAACAACCTACGCAGATAATCAAGTGAATAAAACATATAGCGTTGCTACTATAGATATGTATAACTACCCTAATTATGCTACATTTAACGAGCACGTAGGAGTCACTGCGAATGATGATAGTATTTATGGATACATCGCTGCTCATGAAACGATAGGGGTAAAAAGACCTGATCTTTTTGAATTAGGTCGTTCGGCTTTTAAGGTTGTTGGAGATGATGTCAGAGTTACATTCTACACAGGAAATTCAGCAAGTAATACACAGGGACCTAATATTCTGGAAACAAATATTCCTTGGACTGAAGAAAATCTTTTGAATCTGAAGAAACTAGCCGATGCTCAGCAAAGATATCCTGAATTGTTTGATACAGACAATATGCCTGAGGCTTATAATCTCACAAATATAACCACTTGGGAATCTGTAAATCATTTCTTTTTACATGTGAATCGTGATAAACAGCATCAAGTATTAGGATATGATTTGAATGATAATAATGCTTCTTATTGGACGAATACAATTACAGGGATCGCACCGAATACTGTTCCTTCTGCTTCATTCACAAGTTGTCCTGTATTTTTTGATATTAATACTTCTACAACTGAAAAAGGACCGAATGATATAGAGGGGACTGAGTGGGAAAACTCTGTTTATGGATTCGCAATAAGAACAGGAGATACTATATCATTAAAAACTACTCATCATTATGATGTGGGACAAAGAGGAACGACAGGGGGTCTTGATTTAGGGGCAAGTATATATCATTCTGGCACACGATTAGGGTGGGACTATCATTTCACGGCTTATGGATGTCCTTGTATTTTATTATGGAATGGATATTGTGGACGTCAGGGAACGGGATATGATGGTGTTGGTTTGGGGATTTCCGTCGATCAGGCAGACACCGAATCAGAAATTAGATATTTACCCGAACAACAAAATAGACTTTATCTCGGTTCTGGAAACGCCACCATGAACTTCTCTCCACAAACTGACAGATTTGAGATAAGGAATCTGCATACATCTGAGAAAATAGGTAATCTTTATAATGCGGGATATACGGCAGATATTAAATATGAAAAGGTGAATGCTTCTACAGGAGTGGTGGAGTTTACTAATCCTGACATTGCTGTTCCTACAAATCCTAATGCTGCTGAGAATGTCTATAAATTAAATAAACAGTTACTCAGAAATAACTTTACCCCCTGTATGGCTCCGTATAATACAGAGGTGAATGCTTCTTTTTTTACTCGTTATGATAATAATAACCGAACAGCATCTTTTACAGCAGAGCAAAGGATAGAATATTTCAATCCTAATTTTATAGAGGGTGGTATTTATGATTCTACTTGCGGAAATTTCATTACAGATTGGGGAATGAATGAGAAATATTGGAATGAATCATTATGGGGGATAATGGGGTTCAGATATGAACAAACGGGAGGTTCAGGGACAAATCAAACAAGATTAACGAATAGTAATACATGGTCCCGAATGATTGAGAACACGACGAATGCTGATATTAATAATAGTGATTTTGATAGTATGACAAGGAATTGTTTTAATAGTCCTACATTTTTATTATCTTTACCTATCGCACAGATGCCTCGGTTTTCTGCAGCAGGAAGTGCTTCTCACACATACTCACCTCCCGTATCTATTACTCAACAAACGGGACAAGTGTTAAGAGCAGATGCTCTGGCTACAAGAACTCTTCGTCCATATTATACTATAAGGAGTGATATTATCGGTCAATCACAATATTTAGGGGGTGGAAGTCAAGGAGTTCCTTTACCTGTTGTAGCAATCGTAGAAAAGGTTTCACAAAGTGGAGATTACTTTAATCTATCACAAAGTTCTCTTCAATTTACAGTCACCAAACCAATAGTGATTACAGATATCACAACAAGTATCCATGATCCGGATGGATCATTCTCAGGAGTGAGCCCGAATAGTGCTGTTCTGTACAAAGTAGAGAAGAGTGTCAAAGCAGATATGAATGTTGTCTCCAGTATTTTACAAGGGGATAATAAAAAACAAGCATTACAGTTTGAAGAGTCCTTAGAACCTCCTCAACCAACCAAGAAAGATATATCATCTGTAATGGATGCCATGAAAACACCCAATAATCCTTAAAAAAGTGGATATTGATATTATCATAGTAACTCAATTCTGAACAAAAAATATTCTATATGAGATTTCTGAAAGTTGTAGGGAGAATCTAAAACATTCATATCTGAGTTATTATCATAATAACAATAATAAGTATAATATCATAATAAAAGTATTTAAGAACATATTAATATGCTAATCTATGGAGAGACTACCTATGGAACAGTATGATGAGAGCATCAAAAGTGATTGGAATAAACTATTGAGTGAAACTGAGTTTCTACCCTATATAGAAGATTCTCTTGATATCAGAGATTATGAAAAGAAAACGAGAGAGATAGATGGAAAAAGGATAAAGGGAGTTCAGATGACTGCGTTGAGAAAGGCAATTGAGTCGGGTAAGAATACAAAGGGGGCAGTATATTTTCTCATGAGAGCAGTTCATAATTGGAAACAAAGATATCATTATGAAATAAAGTTTAAACCTCATTCACATATTAAGGATGATGAAACAGTCTCAAGGAAACTTCACAAGGGAGTTATGACACAAATGGAACTTGAGATTGAGGAACTCGTAGAGCAACTTGAGGGTCATAATACTATGTCTCTATCCGACCATCAACAAGAAGTTGGAGAACTAAGTGATAAGATCTATCAGTTAGAAAAGGAAAATAAAAAGTTGAGAAGTGATAAAGAAAAAGATAATGATTCACTAGAGAACTATTATAAAAAGAAATCCGAGAGTGATTGTGCTATGCTACAGAAGAAGATTGATTGGCTCACTTCAGAGATGAATAAAATCGGCAAAACATCAGCAAACAAGGAGTAACTCATGATATGCTTCATTTACCTTAATAAATTGTTCATTACTTCCACCACTTTTATCAGGGTGAGATTTTAATGACATCTTTCTATATGCCTTCTTTAAGTCCCTCTCAGTTATAGGAGGTTCAATTTGTAATATTTCCATACTATTACTACGTTTCATATTTGTTCTATGTGTTTGGAGATGTGAGTCACTAAACGCATATTTATATCTTTGTTCATTGAAAGTAAAATTATCATATTTGTGCTTTCTATGATATTCCTCTCGATCATTTCTATGAATACTACATCTGCAGTTCTTCCATACAGGAGGGGGAACCATACGACATGTATAAGGGCACATCACAGCATCAGCATAAGGATTGTAATCATCTAAGTTGTCTTCTATATTATTTATTAATATATAGTCTAACATGTGAATAAAAGAATACTACATTAAATCTTCATTCTCAGAAATATCAATTTTTACTTTTGGAGAATTATCTTGTCTATCTTTAGGAACTAAACTTTCAATATCCTTGTTTTCGTCTTTTTTTACTTCCTTGTCTTTAAGTGCTTTAGGGTCTTTATTATTTTTCAATTCATTTGCTTTTTGTTTAAGAGATTTCATTTCTTCTTCAGTTGGCGGTCTTCTCTCACATCTGAAAATATAACAAAGATTAACCTTACAATGACATTTACTCATCCAAATCACCTGAAGCAATCCTGCGATTGCTCCTAAAACGAGAACAATTGCCCCTGCTAACTGATCCACAGAGTAATCTTGTAATTGCCCCTCCTCTTCTGGCTGAGCAACAACAACAGTTTCAGACATTTTAGTGCGTTTATATTCACTTATAAAAATATGTTTAAGAGTATATAATTAAAATGAAAATACATACTTCTCACTCAAGAAAAGAACTCATACAAATAATCCAACAATTCAATATTGATATTCCGAATTGTAATGATTTACCAAAAAAGGAAATACAAATACTACTCTCTAATAAATTAGTTCAAATGCCTGATGAGTCATTTAAGGAAGAAGATGAATATTTTTTTGTAAAAGATAAAACTGAATTAGTAGAATATCTTGCGAAACCGAATCAGTCCAAGATACTCACAATAAAAGAAAAGGATAATGTAATGCTCACAGCAAAAAAGATAATAAGTTATTGTAAGAACTCTTATTATCTAACTCCTTATAATTATGAAACATTTGAAGATTTATTGAACGAAGCTGAATATATCGCAAAGTTTGGAGACATCCCTTCATGCAGAAGAGCTATTAATATGCTGAATCAAGACCCTAAACTTGATCACAAGATTGAGGTCGTTTTATCAAAGAGAGTAAAGAAAGAGTTACAAAAGAAAGAACAATTAAAACTAAATAGTATACCAAGAGCAATAATTAAGAAGGGTCATTTTGTGGTGGATTTTTCATAGGAATTACCTGAGAATATACTTCTGAAAGTGTTCCCACTGAAGTTCCTCGATCATTAGAGGTCTTTTTGAGATTATCACTATCCGTTTTATTTCTATGAGATACAACAATCTTAGCAATAGCTGTCGTAGATAGATTCTTTCCTATCTTCTTTTGAAAGAACCTAGCGAAATACTTGCTGAGCATATTAGAAGTCATCGGTGAATTAAACCATTCACTATCATTCTCAATATCAAAGAAACGAGAATAAAATACGTTCTTAAACTTAAAATCTCCTGAGCCAGTTTGCTTTTCATAAAACTTTAACAACTTCCTCCAAATACGAAATAAATTAATGACTCCTTTTTCTAATTGTATCTCACGAGTATCATAGATTCCACTTGTCTTGTATACATTAATAACTAATTTACTTTCATCTTTCTTTGCCATCACAAGATAATTCTTATCTTTTTCTAACTTCATCTTGGGAGATGAGAATAGTAATGTTGCGAACTCATTGCGAGCAGGATGTTTCATGTACAGATTCATCAGTAAAAACATTTGGAATGTATTCATATCAGCTTCTGTGAAAGTAGGTTGTTTCATCTTAAACTTATCCTGAATCCTACGTCCGTCCATTTGAAGTTTATTGAGTATATCTTCTAAATCTTCATATGGAACGAGTTTTTCTTCATTCTCCTTTGTAAGAACACTACCACCCTCCTTCGCTTTGTCGTTGTATTGTTTATTATAATCATTTACGATCTTCTGATAATATGCGATTGCCTCATAGTCTCCCATGGCATCCATTACAGATACAATTGACTGATAGTAATTCCGCTTAGTATTAGATGAAGCAGGAACCTTTTCACCTGTTTCGGGGTCTCGCTTACGACCTCTAAGATCCTCAATAGCGGAACGCACGTCAGAAATATTGTATAAAAAAGAGATATCATCAACAAGTCCCTTATCGCCGAGCAAGGACTGTATCTTCTTAATATCATTAAGATATTTATCCACACTCTTTTCATGAATGACCTTTCCTCGCTTTGCGTAGTTCTTAAGGATTGTTTCTCTAATTTCTTCATACATTTATACTCACTATATATTATATTCATGATATCTTTTTAAATATAAATCACTCATTTATGATATTTGAGAAATATAAATATTTTTATTTTTTATGTTATATAGTATAAATGCCTATCATCAAACCCGGATCCGATTGGGATACTCACGGATGCATCAGTTCAGCAGGATATATTTGGTGTGAAATATTAAATAAATGTGTTCGGACTTGGATAGAAGCGTGTGAATATCCTTCTAATTGTTTAACGTGGAACGATGGATGTAATATGTGTCAGTTGAATAACGGAGAAATTACTCTATGCTCTGAAAGATATTGTTTCACGCGAGGTATGCCTTCATGTAGCGTATATGAACCAGAAGTATCTATTATGCCTGTCCCCGATTATCCTCCTGTGATAAATCCATTCATAGGACCCGAAGCGGGGGGTCATTAATGTTTTTTAAAAATATCAAAAGAACTTAAATAAAATATCTGCTAAAGATATATATGAGTTATGACTACAAAGGAAACGATGTTCTTAGTGACGATGAGTTGCCTGATCTTTCGCTTATTACTCCCTGCTATAAACGAAGACACTTCTTACCTCTTATGATTTGTAATCTTCTTAATTTTGATTATCCTAAGGATAAGTTGTCATGGGTATTATACCAAGACGGAGAAGAAGATATGTTTGAGTCACAGGAACACTTGCAGTATGTTAAACAAAGACTTCATCCAATAAAATTAGAATACTATTATGATTCTAAAAATAGAAAGAGTATCGGTGAAAAGAGAAACTATTGTATCAAAAAGATGAATAAAAATAAGTTTGTTGCTATGATGGATAGTGACGATATTTATATGCCGACCTATCCGAGATATGCTGTCTCAACACTAAAGAAAAACAAAATGGGGATAGTTGGTAGTCAGAGTATGCTATTCACCTATCCTTTTCATAATTATCACATGAGTGCTATCGCGTGTAAACATAAGCGTCAGATACATGAAGGTTGTTCATGTATATCTATGAAACATTTTAGAAGCACAAATGGATTTCAAAAGAGTTCACAGGGTGAAGGAGTGGGTCTCCTAGATTATTGTGAGAACAGAGCTCAGGATTTAGATATTAGTCTATGTATGATTTGCGTCGATCACGGTGAGAATACTATTTCTAAAGATCTGTTCTTCAAGAATAGTATTGATGGAAAAGTAGGGGGAATACATTTAGATATATTAGATGCGATATTAAAAAAAGAGTTTCCGGATAAGTTTAAAAAAACCACCCCTTCTCAACAGCCTGTTCAGATTGACTCTTCTGTAGAAATGGAATCTCAGGTTTCTCCACAAGAACAGGATTTAAGTCCTGTTGATATTTAACGAGTAGTAATTTTATTTCTGTGATATCACCTCTCAAGTCTTTTATTTCTTTTTTTAGTTCCTCAATATGAGGAAGTAGTGGGGGTTTGCCTGAGGACATTTATGATATAATATTGTTCATATTTTATTTTGTTATAATTATTTTCCAAGTTTTTTTTGAGTTTCTCTGTGAGCAACAGAAAAAGATTTCCCTTCTCTCATGAGTTTTCTCATCATTGCCATGTGTTTCGCAGTATGATGTTTTGAGTGCTCTGCTAACTTTTTCTTCTGAGCATCAGTAATCTTTCTCTTTTCTTGTTTCGTATCATCAAATGCGAGACGTGATCCCGCCATCTTCCCTTTCCTTGCGTTCCCTTTTTTAGTAGTCTTTTCTTTCTTCATTTTGCTCTTACTGTCTCCATACGCCATTTCAAAGTATTCCTTTATAGATACATTCAATATTTTATTTTGAATTGTCTAACATTAAATCTTTATAATTTACATTTGTTTCTTCAATATCAGAATAATCAGGTTTTTGATAGATAGTCAGTGGATTTATGAGAAGGAATCTATATCTTCTATCCATTTGTAATTTAATCCAATAGCAGTCCCAAGAATATTCTCTATTACCTGTCTTCATTAAAATCATTAATCCTTTCCTAATATTATCAATCAAAGCATCATAAAAAGAATTCTTTACTATATATGCCGTCCCGCAATACATACGATTAACAACAATATAATCATCCTTCTCTTCTTTATGAGGTTTGAATGGATTTCCTGCGAGGCATAATACGTCCCAATCTACTCCTGATTTCAATATTCTATTCACAATATTCTT
>Ga0208159_1000409_pt1 | contig 17564 bp, 33 predicted proteins | sample 9_EtaG_FD_184082 | JGI IMG/M metagenome (GOLD analysis project Ga0208159, IMG submission 184082) | Marine viral communities from the Subarctic Pacific Ocean - 9_ETSP_OMZ_AT15188 metaG (SPAdes) (version 2) | ecosystem: Environmental > Aquatic > Marine > Oceanic | place: Pacific Ocean | collected... | reverse complement strand
TCATGCGGCTGAACCAATGCCAGAATTAACCTCATCTCCGTAGCGCTCTTGATAAGAGTCAGAAACAAGTTTTGAAATTTGTTGTGATATTTTGCGGTGATCATCCGTAGCCAGCTTTGCAAGCTTTTTATGCGTAGTAAGGTCCACAGCAACTGACTTGTATTGTTTTGTATCAGTCATTATAATATTCCCATAAGTTAATAACTATAGGCATATATTACCATGTTTAAGGGGTATCGCAAGTATAATAAATACGGTGCAAAAAAAACTCAATTTATGGGTCACACGTTTGACTCTCGTTGGGAGTCTGAACGCTGGGGTCAGTTGACTGCTATGGAACGTGCGGGAGCCATACGAGATTTAGAAAGACAAATAAAATATGACATAATTGTAAACGGTGAAAAAATTTGTAAATACATTGCTGACTTCAGATACAATCAAGTTGAGGAGGACGGTTCTCAAATAGAAATTGTAGAAGATGCAAAAGGCGTAGAAACTGCTGAATTTAAACTTAAAAAGAAACTTATGAAAGCCGTTCATGGAATTGAGATAAAATTATCTAAGAAAAAGTAGTTGACATTCCTTTTGAGGTTTCCTATCTATCAGTTGTGGAAGCGAATAAAAAACGAAAGGAGGGTTTCATGCTTAACCCAACAGCTTCATTTTTACCAAACGATCTTACCCCTGTTTTTGAACAGCGGAACAAGGTCAAACAAAAGATCAGTGACCTTCAGAAAGAGCTAAAGGTTATTGATAATTCTTTAACTCAGCAATTTGAGAACCAAGCTCGTCAAATCCTTGCGGAAAAAGGTAAGGACTTTGGGCAAGCTACGATCAAGACTGATGGCTATAAGATTACAATCGACTTTCGTAAGAAAGTTGAATGGGATCACGATAAGCTGGCTTCTTTGTTTGACTCAATGGACCCAGAAACAGCAAAGCACTATGCTTCTGTAAAGATCTCCGTTTCTGAGTCTAAGTTTCAGCAGGCACCACCAGACATCAGAGCGTCTCTTTCCGATTGCAGGACAGTCTTGCTGCAAGGCACTTCTCTAAATATGGAGGCCGACAATGGGTAGGGTTTCTGACCTGTTTATTGAGATGGAAGCTGACGCGACAGATATGACACTTGAAGAGTGGATAGAAAAATACGGTGATCATAATGTTGAAATATTTAATAATGTAAGGGAGGAAGATAATGCTTAAAATTATCTCCGCAGAAGAAAGACTAGCCGAAAAACGTGGTCACAAAATTGTGATCGGTGGCTTGTCTGGTGTGGGCAAGACAAGTCTTGTCCGCACCCTAAATACTGACACAACTTTATTTATGGATCTTGAGGCAGGTGACGCTGCTATTGAGGGTGTAAAGGTTGATGTTATCAGACCAAGGACTTGGCAGGAGTGTCGTGATTTTGCGTGTTATCTAGGTGGGGGCAATCCTGCGTTAAGCGATGACTCGCCCTATTCAACAGCACACTATGAATATGTTTGTTCGATCTATGGTGACCCTGCAAAAACTTTGGCTAAGTATGATACTATTTTTGTTGATAGTATCACAGTTGCTGGTCGGCTTTGTTTTAGTCATTGCCAAAACCAGCCAGAGTCTCGTTCTGAGCGTTCTGGGAAGCTTGATACTAGGGCTGTGTATGGGATGCAAGGTCGTGAGATGATGGCATGGTTAACGCATCTTCAGCATATTCGTGAGAAGAATGTAATTTTCGTTGGCATTTTAGATCAAAAGACTGACGACTACGGACGCATTGAATACTCTCTGCAAATTGAGGGTAGCAAGACAGGCCGTGAGTTGCCCGGAATTGTAGATGAAGTTCTAACTATGACTGTACTCACATCTGATGAAGGCAATCAGTTCCGTGCCTTTGTTTGTCACACATTAAATAAGTGGAACTACCCAGCTAAAGACCGCAGTGGTCGGCTGGATATGATTGAAGAACCTCACTTAGGAAAACTTCTGGAAAAGATGTCTGGTGGGGTAGCACAAGCTGACAGACCTATGGCGTTTGTCAATCCAACAGAAGTGGTTATCGCAGAAGGAGAAGAAAACAATGCTTAACCTAAACAATGTAACTCCTCAAGAGTACGAAAACTCGTCTTTTGAATTAATCCCCGATGGCACAGTCGCTCGTGGCTTTGTGAAATTATCTGGGGGAGATCTTGATTTACCAGAATTTGGTGTTGGGACATTTTTTAAATCGTCACAGTCAACAGCCGCCAAGTGGCTTCCTATTGAAGTCACTATTGCTGGCGGAACTTTTGACAAACGTAAAGTTTGGCAAAATGTGTTTGTTGATGGGACCAAGCTTTCGGAGCGAGGTGTTCCGATTGCCAAAGAGATTGGCTTGCGTACTTTGAAGAGCATGATCGACAGTGCTTTTAATCTGTCGTCAAAAGACGACACTCCCGAAGCACAAGCCGCTCGTAACTTGAATGGTGTTGGCGATCTAAATGGTCTTAGCATTTGCTTTGTAATCGGTATTGAAAAAGGTACTAATGGTTACGAAGACAAGAACAAGATCAAAGCTGTTCTTACGGCAGACTCCAAAGGATTTATTCCAGCGGGTTCGCCAACAACTTCTGCTCCTGCTCAAGCACCAGCTTATGCTCAACCAGCACAGCCTCAACAGGCTCCTGCGACTCAAGGCGGCGTTACTCCGTCTTGGGCAGCTAAATAGGTGATGTCATGTTGAGAAGTATTTTAAAAGCTATCTTTGGTGGCAAGGGTGAAGAGCCAAAACATGTTGAGTTAAGTTACCCTAAATACTGTGATGAGTTGCGCCGTGTTCTTGAAAGCGGCAATCCTTATACCCTTAAAGAGTTGCAAGATAAGTTAAAGAAAAAGAAGGGTACTATTTATCATGAATTGAGTGTTCTTAGAGGCGGTGGCCTTGTGATAAAAAAGCAGTATGACAAATCAATCTCTGCAAATAAGTATCGGATTGTAAGATGATTTTGCGAGGTTATCAGGAGGCGGCTATAAACGCCGCCTCTGACGCATTGAATAAGCATAACAATACTCTTGTTGTGGCTCCTACAGGTGCGGGTAAAACAATCATGCTCTCAGCGTTGGTGGGTAAACGCTACAAAAGTTCACAGAATGTGCTTGTGTTACAACACCGTGATGAGCTTGTTTCACAAAACTCCAACAAATTTCACCTCGTAAATCCGTCTTTGAAGATCAGTGAAGTAAACGCTGCGTCTAAAGATTGGTCAGGGGATGCTGTATTCGCAATGGTACAGACACTTTGCCGTGAGAAAAATTTGGACAATATGCCCAAAATTGATCTTATCGTAGTTGACGAAGCGCATCATACGGTTGCGGAGACGTATCAACGTATCATTAACGCCGCAAAGGAGGCTAACGAGGGGGTTCAAATTGTTGGCTTTACGGCTACCCCTAACAGAGGTGACAAGAAGGGCTTACGGGAGATATTTAACAATTGCAGTCATCAGATAGAAATCTCCACTTTAATAAACGAAGGATTTTTAGTTAGACCAAAAACATTCGTAATTGATGTTGGTGTGCAGGAAGAATTGCGTGGTGTTCGTAAGACCGTTGCTGACTTTGATATGGAAGCGGTTGAGAAAATTATGAACCGTAGAGCAATTAATCAAAAGGTTGTTGATGAGTGGCTTAATAAGTCATCTGACAGAAAGACCATTGTATTCTGTTCTACCGTTAAGCATGCAGAAGATTTGTGTATTGAATTTAATGAAGCTGGCGTAGTTGCTGCGACAGTAACTGGTGACACTCCAAAAGATGAGAGAGAAGAAATTCTTTATGATTTGTCTTATGGTGACACGCAAGTCGTTGTTAATGTCGCTGTACTAACCGAAGGGTTTGATGCGCCTCCTGTATCTTGTATCGTTTTGACTAGACCTTGTTCTTATAAGGCAACAATGGTGCAAATGATTGGTAGAGGCTTGCGAACAGTTAATCTTGATGAATTTCCGGGGGTTGTAAAAACTAACTGTATTGTGATGGACTTTGGAACGTCTGTATTAACGCATGGATCTCTTGATGATCTTGTTAATTTGGATGGAGGTTCGGATGCTAATGGGGAAGCCCCAACAAAAATTTGTCCTAATTGTAATGGTGAGATGCCTTTATCGGCAAAACAATGTCCCATGTGCGGTCATGAAATTGCAGATGGCGAAGCAATGGAGGCAGAAGCTTTAGAGTCTTTTGAACTTACTGAGGTTGATCTTATGGAGCGCTCTCCATTTAGATGGATTGATTTATTTGGTACAGGCTCATGTTGGGCAGCAACAGGTTTTAATGGATTTACTATTGTTGCTGACTTAGGAGATATATCGGCTGCTGTTGTAAAGCGTAATAAGGGACACGCTAGATTAATAAGCGTTGGCACTTTAAGGCAAGTTATGGCTGCTGCTGATGACTTCTTGCGTACTAATGAAGATGGGAATAGCGCAAAGAAAACCAAACGCTGGTTAAATGACAGGGTTAGTGAAAAACAACGTAATCTGTTGAATACATACGGTGTTCATGTTGGCGCACTTGACTTTAGTTGGACTAAATATAAAGCAGCATGTATGCTTAATTATGTCTGGAACAAGCCTTTTATTGACGAAACGGTCAAGAATGTAATTCAGAAAGAAGAACGATGAACCGTGGAAACTTACAAGTTACGTTAAATTTAGCAGACAATAGTGAAGTTGAAATTTCCTGCTTTATTCAAGTAGTTAATCCTGATGATGAGGATGAAGTTCATAATAAAGTTATGGACACCATTAGTGATTACTTAGACAAGTATGACAATTCTTTTGTTTATGGTGAAGCAGAATTACATTTTGAAAATTACGCTATGTACAAAGTTGTTTTTGGACATTCAGAAGGAGAGGACACATGGGGGATGGAAGCAGCAGGGGAAGATGTGACTCTACATTAAGCCTAATAGGTGAATTGTTCGGGTCTATTGGATGGGAAAAAAGATTGTGCGATTTAAGTGAAGAGGAAGTGATTGCAATTGCTTTGATATTAAAAAAGTTATCAGAAGGGCTGGATGATGAGTACGCTGGGACAAACCTTATGGAAATTTACTTCAAATATGGAGGCGGAAGAATTGGCCTCCAAGAGTCAGACATACCGTTCTGATATATCTGATCATATTAAGGAAGAATTAGACCGAGGTATAAAAGAGAAAGAATACAAGGCTCCGAAACGCAAGTATTTAGGCGCTTCTAGCCTTGGTGACCCGTGTTCCCGCAAACTTCAGTACCGTTATATGGGTCAGGAAATTGATGAGGATAAAGGCTTTCCAGCACAAACTCTACGAACCTTTGCTTTAGGTCATAGTATCGAAGATATGATGGTCTTAATCTTTCGTGATGCAGGTTTTGAATTAAGGACAGAAATAAAAGGCGAACAATTTGGGTTTGATACAGCAGGCGGTGAAGTTCGGGGTCATGTAGACGGGATTATTACAAAAGGTCCACTTAACTTGAACTATCCCATGTTATGGGAGTGTAAATCAGCATCTGACAAAAAATTCAAAGAATTTGTTCGTAAAGGCGTTGCAGTTGCTAACCCTGTTTACGCAGCACAAGTTGCTCTATATCAGGCTTACATGGATTTATCTGAAAACCCATGCTGCTTCACAGTGATGAACAAGAATACCAGCGAAATATATATTGAAATGATCCCATTTGATGGGGATCTTGCACAGTCCATTAGCGACAAGGCTGTAAACATTCTCAAAGCAACTAAAGTAGGTGAGATGTTACCGCGTGTAGCGCAGAACAGCGATTATTACAGTTGCAAATGGTGTGAGTTTCATAATACTTGCTGGTCTAAATAAATAAAAAAGGGAACAGTCTGGTGAAGGACTGTTCCCCTAAATGTCTTCATGCTTAACAAGGATCAATATAATGAGTGTAATTAGGTTTGGCAATACTACATCTGGTTTTTCTTCTAACAATTTAGTCGAAGAGATTTCTAGGAGCGTTCCGAAAAGCGAACAAATTCGCATTCTTCAGGACACCTTCCCTGCTGGCAGAATTGTTGGCAACACGTTCTTCATCGGGTCTTTACTAGGTGACCCCGGTCAATCAATGAAAATCAACATTGATCAGCATTCTCCTAACTTTATGAAGGGTCAGGATTTTAATGGCGGTATAGGTATCGGGGGCATTGTAAAGATTTTAATGGAAGCCAAGGGAATGAAGCTTGGCGAAATAAAGGATATGTTTGAAACTTATTTGGACAATAAAGCACCACAAATTGTTCGGGATAATGCCCCGGCAGTAAATCCATTTAAGCAGCAGTACAATTCAAATACTCCATTTGACGCTGAATATGTATATACAAACGCAGATGGAGAGGTTTTGGTTTCTGTTAGGCGGTATAACGTCAAGGACATGGCTGGTAATCCAGTTTTAAATACAAATGGCAAGCCAAAGAAGGAGTTTAGACCATTTATTGAGGGTTCCCCATATTCAAAATTTCCTGACATCAGACCGATCTATAACATACCTAATGTTATTGCATCTAGTCGGGTTATTTGGGTTGAGGGTGAGAAGTGTGCTGATGCTTTAAATAATCAGGGACATACAGCAACATGTACAATCGGAGGAGCGGGTGCCTTAACGAAAAAAAGCTCTTCACAGTATGATTTTTCTCCACTTCAGAACAAAGAGCTTATTTTATGGCCTGATAATGACACTGCTGGCAAAAAATTAGCTGATCTTATTCAGGATTTGGCTATTGCGGCAGGGGCGAGGTCTGTAACAATGCTTACCCCTCCTATGGGCAAGCCTGAAGGCTGGGATGCTTCAGATGCTATTGCTGAAGGGTTTGATGTTCAGGATTTTATACAGTCGAAGGCAAAGCCTACAAAGGTTTCTATTAATCTTCTTGATGACACTTTTTCTGCATCAAGGTTTACTGGTGATGCTCCAGTTCAAAAATTTCTAATTGATGGCACGTTCCCTCTTGGGGTTCCTATCATTTTTTCTGCTGCGGGTGACTCTGGCAAAGGCATGATGACGCTTGATATGGGGATGAAAATCGCCTCGGGCAGGCCAATGACCAACGCTTTTGGTGGACTTGTTAAAGAGTTCGGGAATGTAGTTATCTTTACGGCAGAGGATGATGAAGGTGAAATGCACCGCCGTATTGATAGACTTGATCCATTTATGGATCGTATGAATTACCCATATGATTTAAAAATTGTTCCGTTACCGAATGTCGGCGGAGTATTCCCTATTTTGTCAGATAATCATGGTGAGTTCAGTACGAGTCAGGAGTTTGAAAAGATTTACGAACAAATACTGAAGATGAAGGATTTAAAATTAATTGTGTTTGATCCGTTGGCATCTTTTGTTCATGCAGATGTAAACGCTGATCCAGCAGCGGGAGCGGCTCTAACGGGATTACTATCTCAAATAGCTACAGAAACAGGTGCTGCGGTTCTTATGTGTCATCATATGACTAAAATCAAAGATGACGCTGTTGTTAAAACACCAGAACAGGCAAGAAATCTTATTCGGGGAACAAGTGCGCTTGTCGATGGGGTCAGATCGGCTTTTGCTTTATGGCAAGTTGATACTGCTCGGGGTCAAAAAACTTGTGAGCGCCTCGGGGTTCCTTATCAGCGGAACACATGTTTTGACGGGGCCATTGTTAAATCAAATGGACCTGCCAGTAGGAATATTCGGCATTTTGTTCGGGATCCAATGACCGGGCTTTTGGTCGATAAAACCGAACAAATTGAAGCATTGGAGTCTGGTTCTGCTCGGGAAGTAAAGTTAGATGCAATGTGTGAATGGATTATACATTGTGAAAGTCGGGGCGTTGCTCTTACCCACATGTCAGGTAATAACGCAGTTGCTCGGCGTGTGGAAGATGCTGATGCTCCCGAAGTTCTCCAAGGACTTAGTGGCAGTATTTTGGAAAGATATGTTCGGGAGCTACATCAAGCTGGTCGAATTGAAAAGTTCCAATTAACAGCCACTGGAGGGAAGATCTGGCTTGGAGCTATTAATGGAGACATGTCCAGAGGTGAATATGAAGCAGTAACGGGGCGGGATAATGTCTAAAATCGGGGATTTGTTCGGGGATTTTGCCTCTACCCCGTTTGAAAAAAGAAAAATAAAACAAATAACACAAAAGAAAAGTGCAGCGGCGCAACATGTCACGAAGAATTGTTCGGATTGTGATTCAGAGCAGGCTTGGTACAGCAGTGATCATGGTCTTACTTGGCAATGTTATGCACATAGGAGGGACTGGATATGAAGAGGGCAGAGGTTCTGGACACAGCGAAGAAGTATGTAACAAAAGACCGAGCAGCAGACCACGGGGCGATGGAGGATAATTTCCGAACAATTGCTCGGTATTGGTCAGTCCATTTGGATATTGAAATTTCGTCATCTGATGTAGCGGTTATGATGACACTGCTGAAGATTGCCAGAATAAAATCAAATCCTGAACACGAAGATAATTGGATAGACGGTTGTGGTTATCTTGCCTGCGGGGGGGAGATTTCCTAAACGATATTGAGGTCTAATCTTTTTTTATTTTTGTTGTTGACAACATGAGCAATCATTGCCATATTAGCGAATGCTTAACAAACGAAAGAGAAAGAAAATGTTATATTTCGCTTATGGTTCTAATCTTGATGTGCTGCAAATGCAGTCAAGATGCCCCGGATCAACCCCAGTTGGATCTGCTTATTTTCCTAATTGGAAGCTAGTGTTTCGCGGCGTTGCCGACATTGTGCCAGAAGAAGGTGCTATGTTGCCAGTTGGTATCTGGGAAGTAACTGATAAATGTTTACAGTCACTAGACATTTACGAAGGTGTTAAAGGTGGCTTGTACCGCAGGGTAAATATCAACGGTATGATTTCGTACCGTATGAATGGTGATTACATTCAACTTCCTGCTGATTTTTATTATGAGGGTATCCAGCGTGGTTATTTCGACTTTGATTTAGACGAGACTTACCTATGGGGTGCTTACCTTGATGCGAAGCGTGTTACGGAGGAGCGAGAGAATGTCTAATGTTGCAGGCTATATGGAAGCGCAAGCGCTTCTTTCGATTACTGTAAAAGCAGTTGACAGTCTTTACTTCAAAAAGTGTGACACGTTAAGTCAGCAAAGGTTTCTTGATGAAGCAGTCAGTAAGTTGCATGAAGCGCAAAGCTTAGTAAAAAAAGCAAAGGGGCAGATCAATGACAGTTAAACGTATTGAAATGGCGTTGCATGTTCAACAGCTATGCGCTGAGAATGGTATCACGGTTACTTATCAATCACTAAACGATAGAGTTCCAAGGTACTACGCTCAACCTGTTGGCAGATTGATCTGTATCCGCCCTACTAAAAACACAGGTTATTATGTATCTGCGTTACATGAGTTAGGTCATATTCTTGGCAACCGTCAATCACCAAAATTCTCTACATTAACAAGGGAATTACATGCGTGGATCTGGGCAAGAAAGACTGCTTTGGTCTGGACTGATACAGCCGAAAGGATCATGCGTAGTGCTATGGAAAGTTATGGCTGGCAACAACGTCAGAAAGACATTTGGGAAAGGGTATCCAATGGCTAAGAACAAAACAATGGATGTCAAAATCAAGAACGGCAACAGATCAAGAAAGCAAGACGCTTCTACTAATTTGGATAGCGGTTGGGATGGTGTTGAACGTATGGCTGATGACATGAAAAAGCGCAAATTGGGCAGGGACAGTCAGGGGGTTCGTTACTGGGAGGATAACGGACCTACCCTGTCCAATACCCTGTTAGCGGCTCTTGCAGAGCCAAAGAGAGGCCTTTATGGATATAAGGGCGGTAAGTATGCTGAAGCTATGAGACGCAACGTGCAATCTCAAATCGCTACAGCGCAGAAGTTCGTTGTCAGCAATAGCATGGTTGAACATGCCTATCTTGCATCTTTGGCGAGGCCAACGCATTTAATTCAAATGTTACAGCGTGGCATTCCATCATTTAATAATATGTGGATTGAGTGGGATGAGAATTTTCGCAGGGACATTGTTATCCGTGAAATGGATAAGATGGGTATTGACGCTCGTAGTGATGAAAATGCTAATCGTGTTGGTTATCATATCCAGATGATTAATGATAAATTTATGTATACCAATTATTTTGCTGTGCATGGTGAGGACAAACTAAACTCACCACCTGTATCCTTTCACATGTCTAATGATGGCACGATCCGTAACAATGATCCTGATCAAGATCATGATGCGTTCTTGAGAGATATTACTATCACAAGCGCTTCTTTGCTTAGTGATTGGTATAAAGACAAATATCTTCCTGAGAATGTAGATAAAAACAATCCTTTATCTGATCATGATATGAGCATGGGAGTTTTGCTTGGTTCTTTCGCGCAAATGCAAAGTGCGGCTATCCACTGGTTAGTTCCGCAACAAAAGTTTGCAGATGGCTGGACACCAAAGGAGATGGCAGATTTTAAAGCCATGTCTTTGATGTCACAAGCTGGCGATGGGCGGTTTCTAATCGCGCTATTGGGCTTGCTTAACTATGACCTTGTTGTTCATGAAACAACAACACCGCCCAAGAAGATTGACCATGTGCGGTTTGGGCGTGTGGTTCCAAAGAACGAGTACAAGGTGGTGACAATTCAGTTACCCAAGCCTCGTGGCAAGCGTATCTATGAGCAGATGTTCACAGGGCATGGTAGCCCCAAGAAAGAGCATTGGCGGCGCGGACATTGGCGCACACTGAAGGACAAGTTTGGCAGGATCAAGAAGCGTGTGTGGATTGGTGAGATGAAGGTAGGTAACCCAGAGTTGGGTACTATCGTTCATGATTATAGATTGGAGGGCAAGTGATGAGCGGTTTTGATGCACTGCAAAAAGTTAAGGACGATATGATGCGTCCAATGTATGAGAAGCGGCGACATTTGGGCTGCGAGTTTTGTGGCACTACCTTTTACGGTTACTATCAAAAGACAGGTAGAAGCGGTGTACCTAATGGCAAAGAGACACCGCACCCTAAACAAAAAGGATGGGTCGTATGTCATACACATGATGATGTCTTTTATCCTAATTGCCCGGATTGCTCCGTTGCTTATGGAGTAAGAGGCGCAAAAGAAGCATTGGCCGTGCGTGAACATGAACAGGAGCAAAGGCGCAAGAATAAAGCGGCTGCTGAAAAACGTAAGGCAACAAAAGAACGCAAGAGACAAGAATATTGGGATAGGGTTAAACATGTCAGGTCAAATCCATATGACGTAACGCCAGCAGAGTTGCGAGACTTTAATTTTATTCAGTCTCTCTTGGGCATGCCATATTGGAGTGGTTACGAAAATAGAGAGAAGCCATGCTGGGAGCAAGGGCAGAATGGGCCGTATAAAGTCAAAAGACACTCTATTCACAAAGGGCATAGCAGGTCAGGCAAAACACATTACTATGATGACTGGTTTGATATGATGAATGTTGATACTGGCGAGACTTGGCAAGTTAGCCATTTTGTAGGATGCACAACAGGCGGTAGAAAAAATATTTTTGATGAGGGACAAAATGACAGTTAAATATGGATGTCCAAAGGACAGAGGTAGCGCAGATAGATATTACGGTAGGTGTGCTAAACCACATAAGATGGTTCTTATTCCAGCGACATGGAAAAGAGTTTACACTCTTAGCGATCAAGAAGTTCGTGAGTATATGGATGGCTATAGAGAAGAAGAAGATCGTAAGGATTTAGGTGATCATGAGTTTGTTAGATAAGGGGGATTAAAATGAAAGTTCCTACTATGGAAGAAATAAAAGAAGCGTTGCTTATACCAGAAGTTCAATCGACTAGAAACAAGTCTTGGGTTAGAGGCGATTTAGTTACCCCTGCACAAAAACTTGTAAAAGATAAAATAAAAATTAATATCAATAGAGAAGTGCAAGAGCAGTTGAAAAATAAAACCATGAGAAAGAAAACAAAGTGGGATATTTAAAATTGTTCGGGTTAACTTGATTTTGGTTAACTTCTACTTACAGGTTACCTACTTGCCTATAGGTAAGTAAAACGTAGGCAAGTAATATGTTGTTGAATTTATTATATAAATCGAGTTACTTACCTGCTCTATTTTATTATGTAAGCAAGTTAAAAGTTATGCGTAAGCCATTGAAAATGCTCAAACTTACAAGGTTGCCTATGGTTGCCTATATATATATAGGGATAGGTATAGGTAACCTATCCCCTATACCGAAACTTTGGCGTTCAAAAAATGGCAGATGAAAGGTTTAAAATTTGTTCGATTTGTCAGGAGCAGCAAAGAAAAGAAATCATGATGTTTATGGATGAGGATAGCATATGCCTTGCATGTGCTATCCATATAGCGCAAAAACTAGACGAGAACGAAAGAGAGTTGTACGAAGTAAAAGAATATGATGATGATGCAATAAGTGGGATAAGGTCTACCAGTAAAGGTAAGCTTTATTATTTAGATAGCGATTACGATAACGTATTTCACATTGTTTAAAATAGGGTGATTTAAAATGCCGAAGGTTGGAGAAGATCTACCAAAAGAAATGAGGCTTGCTGGATTTAAAAAATTAAAACCTATACAGCAAGAGTTTTTGAATAACTATCTACATAAGGATATGACCCAAACAGAAGCAGCGAGGCAAGCAGGGTACAAGAACGCATCTGTATCTGCTGTTAGGCTGCTGCGAAGTCCAGTTGTTGCTGATCGGCTGCAAGAGATGAGACTGGAGTCCCAAGCTAAATTTGGAGTGACGGTTGATAAGTCTGTTCGGGACTTAAAACGGCTGCGGGATCAGGCGTGGGAAAATGGAAGATTTGGCGAAGCGATAAGAGCAGAAGAACTGCGTTTGAAGGCTGCGGGACTACTAATCAACAAGCAGCACGTTGTTAAAGAAGATATTACAGCACAAACAAAAGAACAAATAGCTGATAAACTGGCGGAATTTAAGCGTTTAGCTGAGTCACGAATGGTGAACGTAACGCCAGATGTTGTGTCTATAGATCATGAGACGCAAGATATAGCGGAAGATAATCAAGATACGGCTACTTGATACAAAACGCCCCGTGCGGGGGGAGCAGGCGTTGATCGGGGTTTGCTCGGGGCCATATAATGGGAATTGTTCGGGTTCGGGGCATTTGATCGGGGCCATTTTTACGGTCTTTTGCGGGTTCCCGCGTGTACTTCTCCGATGACAAATAAAATTGTTCGGGTTTTTGTTCGGGGCCGGGGGTACCCGCACAATTGTTCGGGATCGGGCTTGACATCGGGGCTGCATCGGGGCCATCCTGAACCCTCCTCCCTTGGACAGCCCCCGGTACATTTGCTACTTCGTGCCGGGGGCCTTTTTAAAAACCGAACAATTGTTTGCTTTCCTGCCCCGGGCAGCGAAGGCCCCGGCGACATCACCGACATCCAGTTGCACACCTGTAAAAAAGTTTTACTTTCTTGTTGACATGGTACGCAATAGTTGCTTATATATAAGTGTGTTTAACAAAGGAGGCTAAAATGCCAACAAAGGTGAATTGTTTATTGGAGCCATCAGCAAAAGTTGTACATAAGTTTGAAACTTGGGACGAAGCAGATGTTTTCCGTAAAAAAATTGGAGTAGACTCTATTACAGAACAATACATGATTGATAAGAAGGCGCAGAAAATTACCAAGATTACATATTTAGTGAAAGAGGAGTTGCAAAATGCGTAAACTAGGAAATACGTTCATCGGGATCGGGCTGCTCGGAGTCTTTCTTTTATCGGGAGTAGAACCAGACGCATCGGTTCCCATGTCTTTTTACATCCATGCAGGGATGATTACCATCTTTGTACTTACAATGATGCTCGGGGTTGCTGCTCGGGGACGCAAATAAGAGTCAGTAAGTTTACTTCTGATTCGGTGACGGCATGGGTTCTGGTTCCCGTGTCGTCATTTTTTTTGCCGCAGCCCAAAACCGAACAATTGTTCGTTTTGTTTTTTTCCGTCCCAGTTGTATGTGGTTTTGTACCAAATGATTCTTTTTTATTTTTTTGTTCTTTTTGTTGTTGACATGGTGTGCAACTATTGCTTATATATAAAGACAAACCAGAAGGAGAGAATTATGATTATTGGTGGATATACAATGAATGATGATGGAGTGCATGGCATTACCGTTACAGAAACTGAAGCAGGATGGTCGTTCTATATGCAAGGTGACGATGCCGATAACTTTAGATCAGCATGGGAATTAGCGCAGGAGTACGGCAGCAGTTTCGGAGAGTTTTTATACGATCACGAATACAACACACTTTTTCAGTAAGAGAGGATACTAAAGCTATGTACGAAATTGAAATTGTATTGCATACAGACGAGGAACCTACGGTTCAGGATGTTTTAGATTACATCAATGAGCTTGGGCATGATTTAGATTTTACAGTTACAGTATCTAGTGAGAAGGAACAGTAGTATGGGAACGCCATTTTATTTTGCCAGCGTATCTCCAGACATTTGGATCGGAGATGACGGGACACTAGACACAGTAGTAAAGTTTAATCGGAACGGAGATACTGAGACTCATCGTTATGATTCAGAATACAGGTTTAGTTTTTCTAATGATGACGAGTTTCTTCGGGAAGTTTATCGGGAGCTAAAATAGCAAATTGTTCGGGAGGGAGAAAGATCCGGGGACTCGTCCCCGGGTTTTTTTTGTCTGCTGCCCGGGTTCCCCGTGCCTTCACCCGAACAATTGTTCGCTTTTGGATCTCCTGCTGCCCGGCAAAAAAAAGTGCCAAAAGATACTTTTTCTTGTTGACACCTGGGCAATGATTGCCCTATATTAAGAGAGTAAACCAGAACAGAAAGAGGGAATCATGGACAAACCATATAAACATAACGAAGTTGAAGAACATTTTGCTGAGTGGCTGAGTGACCAAGACCAAGAGTGGATCGAAAACAACCTTGATGATCTCCACCACCATTGCTTCAATACTGACTACTTTATTATTGGAACACATCAAGCGAAAGAGTGGTTGGGTGATAAAGTGTTTGAGGTTATCGAAGTCATCAAAGAGTATGAAGAATCAAACTTTGGAGAAGTCGGCACAGACTTATCAGATCCTGAGAAGATTGTTAATATGTACGCCTACATTGTAGGGGAAGAAATTGTTTCTGCCTTCGTAGCGCTGCAAGCAGCAGCCTGACTCAAAACAAATTGTTCGGAAAAACACGGGTTCGCCCGTGTTTTTTTTTGCTCGGGCATCGGGTTGGTCGGGATCGGGGATTCGTCCGGCCTACTATATGGTTTTTTGAGGCCCACACTCATACACAACACCCGCCCCCGCACGTTCTTTTTTCTTATTTTTCCGAACAATTGTTCGCTTTATTTTTGGGCCCGAATTTATCCAATCTTTTCAATACGTTAAAGGCAATCTTTTTTCTTGATTGCAATAGTTGCCTGTGGTATAAAATTAGCAAGGGGCCGGAGGTAGGCCCTAGAAACCAGAAAAAAGTGAGTAAAAACAATGACTTCATTTACTAACGAAAACAATTTTGCAACAATGGGCTTTGAGTGGGAAGCTTCAGGCTCAACTACTGAGGTAAGACGTGCTTTGCGTAGTGCTGGCATTGACTGGGTTAAAGTCGAGAGTGAGCATTGTGGAGTTGAGGTGGTGTTTCCGCCTTTCCCTATGCCGCTTGCATCATCTACAGCCCGTGAAGATATCAAGTCAGTGCTTGATTTATTCAGCGGCTTAAATGTCAGTGTGGAAAATGGGAACAATTGCGGTGGTCATGTACATTATGGAAACGTGGCAATTAAGAACATGACACCACAAGAATTTTGGGAAGCTTCAAAAGATGCAATGCGCGGTGGGGATTTTATTTCAGTAGATGACCATTATCGCTCAACACAAATGCAAGCGGCTTTGTTAAAAGACGTTATTCGCCGCTATGCTTTGCATCAGCCGCAAATTAGTGAGCATTTGCCGCCTAGCCGTGGTCATAGTAGCTGGGCGATGCCAATAGATAGGCTTGCACCTAGTGGACGTGACCATAGGGCTTTTGAAGCCGCTAACACGGTGGAAGATATCCATAGTGTATTGCACCGTAACGGCTCACGTTACCACGCTATATGCTTAGAGAGAGCTTGGCGTAACGGTACAATAGAATTTAGGCAAGGGGCTTCCCTATGCGATATTGACCGCCTTGCGGGGTGGCTAGAGCTTATCCATAACCTATTCGTTTATAGTGATCACTACCGCCTAGATCATGAAAACTCTGGGACTACTGTTATTCAGTCCCCAGAGCGTCTACATAGGCGCGGCTCTAGGTTAGACGTTGTTTACCAAATGTGCCGCCGAGACGGTGGTGCTACGACTAGGGATATTATGAATGCGACTGGTAACACCGCTGGTGATGTTAGGCGTATGATATCTGAAATTAGAAATCACGAAGACATGGAAACTGATCTATTGGAAACATTCACACAGCAACATTATAATCACCGTTACGGTGATAGCGGCGGCGCGTATGATTTAGGCGGCTATGCTATCCATACAGAGATAGAGCGCGGTGGCGGCATAACCCCACTATTACCAGATAATAGAATAGGTCAGACTTCAATATTCGCTAATCTGGACGATGCGAGTTTTGAAGCGCTAACAGCTAGGCGGTTAGAGAGAATTGAGCGAGGTACCCTAAGCCGCTGAAAAACCTAACAATTATCGGGGCGGGGTGGTATATGCCACCCCCCTTTTTTTGCCGCGAGTATGGCGATGACCTACGCCAAGTTTTCCACCCACAATCTCAAAATTTTTTAAAACTATTTTTTTCTTGCGTTTTTGCAATTATTGCTACATATAAAACACGAAGGAGAGTGTAATGAAAAGGTATAGGTTAAGGATAGGCTCTGAGCCAGTTGAGTTCAGCGCGGAGGGGCCGGAGGGGGTTCTTGATGCGTGGCGCTCTACGCACAAGTATCCGAATAGGGGGCATGATGATTGGCGCAAGGCTTGTGCGTCTATGGCCTGTGATTGGTCAGGCAAGCCTGTGAGGTTTGATAGTGACGAGGCATTTGCGGCTGATATGTTACGTCACGGTATGTTGGAGGTTGTCGATGCCGAGTAAAGCAAAAACGTCACATAGCATGTGGGAGGGGTATGATTTAGCTCGTGAGCGAACAAGTATGGGCAAGAGTCAGATGGCTTTTGCAAACATTCTTGGCCTGAGTCATAGAATGTATTGTTATTACGAGCGTGGGGAGAAGAAAATACCGAGGAGTATTGAACTTGCTGTTCGTCATGTTTCTAAGCAGTCGTTAAATGACGAGCCTATTGATGTTCCGAAGAGGTCTTTTGAAGGTACCCTGACTGATTTTCAGAATACTAGGATAGAGATGTTGTCTGATGCGTCTTTCAAAGCCGCCCAATCTTGTTCAGATCCACTTGTGAAAAAAATTTTACAACAGAGTTCTGAGGAATTATCCTTCCTGTTGTCAAAGTTTAAATAATAAACTATCATTGGCCCCGTGTATTTTTCATAGAGGGTTAGAGCATGACAAGTTTCATGGGGCCAATGGCACCTCCACCGCCTGCACAGCCACA
>Ga0208159_1000407_pt1 | contig 17582 bp, 15 predicted proteins | sample 9_EtaG_FD_184082 | JGI IMG/M metagenome (GOLD analysis project Ga0208159, IMG submission 184082) | Marine viral communities from the Subarctic Pacific Ocean - 9_ETSP_OMZ_AT15188 metaG (SPAdes) (version 2) | ecosystem: Environmental > Aquatic > Marine > Oceanic | place: Pacific Ocean | collected... | reverse complement strand
AATAAAAATGCCTGTAAAAATGTTTGGTTTTAGAATGACAGCTACTTTGTTTTTAGCTGACTACTATGACTACGTTAATAAAGGTGTTAAAGGTATTGGAGGAACTAGAAAAACTGAGAATGGTAAATATATTACTGGACCAATGAAAGCCTGGGAAATTAAAGCCCCTAATAGTCCTTATCAGTTTAAGAAAGGGCCTAGTGTAAATCATATAAAACAATGGGCTAGAAGTAAGGGTTTAAATGAGTATGCTGTTAGAACCTCAATAGCTCACAAAGGTATTAGACCTAGATTCTTTTTTGACAATTGTATGCAAGAGACTTTTTATGGTGAAACCTTTAATAGATTTAAAACAGATATAAGAATAGTATCTGGTGAAAGAGTAGCAAAAGGATTAAAAGAAATATTAGAAAAATGAGTTTAGAAGTAAAACATATACCACAAAACTATAGGACGGTCTACAATCCAGTCGAGGTTGTAATGTATGAGACTAGTAGCACAGTTAGAAACTATATTGGCTTTGCCTATTTAATAGACGTTAAAGATGGATCTACTACAGTAGGACGTTTAAAAGTTCCCCCAACTACTAACGGATATGGTCGTTTTGATTTGTCTGGTATTATGGAAAGCTATTTGACTACTGACATAGGAACCCTTAACGGAACTAATATAGAGTCAATATTTTTTAATAGTAATAGTTGGAAACAATTTACTTTAGAGTTTGGTTGGATTCACTATTTAGGTGGTACAGCTACTACGTCAATACCACAGGACGTTACTATTGCAGATGGTTCACCAGTATCTAGTGTTAATTTAGTTGTTATCAACGGAGCTTTACCAAACTATAGAAGAGACTTAGTTAATTTTTATGACTATCAGTCTACAGACTACTATTTAAAATTCATAACTAATGCAACTACTAGAAGGTTTTTAACTAATCAACCTAAAGGGGTGTCACAAAACAACGTTAAAAACTTATCTCTAGAATATACTGACGAGGGTTATTTATATATTTTATATGACCAGTCTATAGGGGTTTTTGATAGTGTAGAGTTACAGACTTATGACTCTAGCGGTACGGACTTAGACTTATCCGTTTTATCTCTTCAAAACTTATCATCACAAAGACACCTTAGAATACCATCAGCCCCTACTACATTAAACGCTATTGTAAGTAGTAGAGTGTCAACAGGATCACAGCCTATAGTAGCAACTACAGCAACCTCTTATAGTTTACAATTAAAAAACGGCTCAGCTTATGTATCTGAGAAAATGTGGTTTAATATTGATACCGCTTGTAGGTATGAAACTAGAAGACTAGAGTTTTTAAATAGTTTAGGCGGTTTTGATTATTATAATTTTACAAAGGTTTCTAGACATACTGAAGACATAGAGAGAAAGTTTTTTAAAACTACTCCAAACGATTTAAACACCTCAACAGGTGCTATAGACTACTCAATAGCAAACAGAGAAAAGGTTCAATATTATACTAAGTCTATGTCTAAGATGAAACTAATATCAGACTGGGTTGACGCTGATAAATTTAATTGGTTACTAGAATTAATAGAAAGTCCAGAGATATATTTATTAGATAGCTATACTGCCCCCTCTGGAAGTACAGAAATAAGAAGACTACCAATAAAAAATATAGAGAATAATTGGGAAGAGAAAGTTAATGCTGTAGACAATATATTTAATTTAGAAATAGATTTAGAGTTTAGTATGGATAATTTTAGACAAAGGTTTTAATGGTTAAAGAAGAGTTATATATAGACGGACAAAACATAGAGTTAATAAGGTCATTAAACCCTAATCTGACTTTTAACATAGCTGATATAGCTAAGCCAGATACTAGGAGTGCTGACTTTTCTAAGACTATAGAATTACCAGCTAGTAAAAAAATAAATAAAATATTTGAACATATATTCAAATTAGATACTGACCTACAAACTTTTAACCCTAATCTTAAGACTAATGTAGTTTATTTAGTTAACGGTGAGGTTCAGATAGATGGTTACTTACAACTAAAAAGTATTAATAACATAGATGGTGAGATTATCTATAATTGTATTATAATAGGTAGAATAGGAAATTTTATAGGCGATTTACAAGAACTAGAACTAACAGACTTAGACTTAAGTTCTTTAGATCATACCTATACTAGAGCTAATCAATCAGCTACCTGGAATTTACCTTTAACAACAGACTACTGCTACCCTATGATTAACTATGATAAAAATTACGGCACTTCTAATCTTGGTTTAGAGGGGTGGAATGTTGAGGACTTTTATCCAGCTATAAAAGTTAAAAAATATGTAGACGAAATATTTAGTGACGCTGGGTATAGTTTTACCTCAACGTTTTTAACTAGTGATTTTTTTAATACTTTAATAGTTCCTTTTGGTGCTAAAGATTTTAAAATAGGAGAAAGTGGCGTACTAAGCAGAATATTTAACTCAAACACACCTCAGGAGGTCACAACATCAAATACTTTTGTAACACCAACAGAACAAACAAACGCCACCACTTATGTTACTGACGAGTTAAAATTTACTAACGAAGTTTATGATGCTGGTAATGTTTATGATAATACTACAGGTATTTTTGAAATCCAGGCTGGTAAATCTGGCTTTTATGATCTTAATTTAATGTTACAATTACAAGGGGTTTTTGATGCGCCAACTGCCTCTGGAACTTGGGAACCTTACAACTCAATTCACGGTTTTGTGAAAATTAATAAATTTGACTCTAGTGGTGTTTTTATTTCTACTATAGATGATTTTACTTTTGGTATTACAGCTTTTGGGAATTCAGTCTCAGGAGGTGGAACGATAACAACTACAGCTAGTCCAACAATACCATCAGATGAATATTTCTACCCTAGTGTTTTTAACTATGGTGGCTTTGGTTTTGTAAGTGGTTTAATTAATAATTCTAATGATATATGTAATGTTTTTAGAACTAACGCTTCTAATGTTTATTTAGAAACTGGGCAAAAAATTAAGATAATTATAAAACACGCTGTTAGAAAAATACCAACAATAGGTGTTAATTTTTGGTATGACACTGTATCTGGTACTTTTTCAAACGGATCAGGCTATAGGTTAAATATATTAGATGGCTATTTTAAAACAGAATTAGTTAATACTAATATTGTAGAAGGTAGCGCAATATCTATTAATGACACTATACCAACTAAAATAAAGCAAAAAGATTTTATTATGTCTTTGGTTAAGATGTTTAATTTATACATTCAACCAGACCCTAATAATAATAAAAACTTAATTATAGAACCGAGAGAGGACTTTTATACAAATGATATTATAGACTGGTCAAATAAAGTGGATAAGTCAAAAAATATTGAAAGTAAACCAATGGGAGCTTTAAACTTTAGAGAGTATATATATACTTATAAAAATGACAAAGACTACTATAATAAATTATATTTTGACACCTATGATGAGGTTTATGGACAAGACGATTTTAAGTTAACAAATCAATTTATCACTAACAAACACAAAACTGAAATAATATTTTCACCAACTCCAAACGTAGGCCAGGAGTGGTATGATAGAGTTATCCCTACTATAATAAAATTTGACGATAAAAATGGAGTACAAAGAACAGAGGCTAATATTAGGATACTACAGTGGGGAGGTATGAAAGACACGGGTCAACAGTGGTATCACACTAGTAGAAATTCTACTCCGACACTTTATTCTACTTATCCTTATGCTGGAATGTATGACGATCCATATAGTCCTACTACTTTATTAGAGTTTGGTATAAGTAACGAAATTTATTATTCAAACGTATTTGATAAAATAGTAACCTTTTCAGACAATACTTTATTTAATAAATATCACTCTAAATTTATACAGGAGATAACAGATAATAATAGTAAAATAGTAAATGGTTTCTTTTATTTAACTCCCTCAGATATTAAAAACCTTTCTTTTAGTAGTCAATATTATTTTGAGGGTCAATATTTTAGACTAAATAAAGTAGAAAATTACAACCCTATAAACCCAATAACTAAGTGCGAATTTTTAAAAATTAATATAGCAAATGTTTTCAGCCCTTCTAATGCTGTATCTCACGGAGGTGGTGGCTTAACAGTTGGGGCCTCTGTGGCTGCTGTTTTTTCTAATGGTTCTAGTGTTTTAAGAAATGGAAACGTCCTAGGTAACTTAGAAAATAAAGTAATAGGTTCTAACAACTATATAAATAAAAGCTCTAGGGGTATTAGTATTATGGGAGATTCTAATAGAGTTTTTTCAAATGCTAAAAATGTAAATATAAAAGGTTCTAATAATATAGTGGAGTCTGGCTGTGAAAATGTAGAATTAATTAATAGCGACAATCAAACAGTAACAGCCTCAAATGTTACTTATATTAATAACGAGATAACTGGTCCAGGATCAACTCAAACAATAACATCAAACACAAAGGCTAATTTAAACGTACAAATTTACTATTGTGATGCTTCTAGTGGTAGCTTTAGTATAGATTTTTCACCACAAACAACCATAACAGTTGGTAAATCTTGGACTTTTAAAAAAGTAAATTCAGCTAACCAGGTCACTATAGATTCATCTACTATTGGCTCTACTATAGACGGTGCAAATACTTATGTATTAAGCTCAAATTATCAATATGTCACAATCCAATTTAATGGAGTAGACTTTTTAATAACATCAAATAATTAAATAAAATGGCTGAGAAAATAGCTTTAGAATTAGACATAAACGCAAAAGGGGCTACTACCTCTTTAGGTCAATTAGAACAGGAAGCGGAAAGATTAAACGAAGAGCTTAGGAAAGTTCCTTTAGGGTCTAAGGCTTTTAAAGACTTAAAGACAGAGTTAGTAGGTGTTAACAAACAAATAAAGAACACCGAGCTATCTATGGAGGCTTTAGATAATGAGCAAGTAGCTTCTGAATTAGGATCTGTTGCTGGTGCTGTTGGTGACGTTTCAGCTGCTTTTATTTTGTTAGGTGGTGGCGGTGGAGCTTTAGAGGACACTGTTAAAAATATAGAAAAAGCTATTGGTGTCTCTATGGCTTTTAAAGGTGCTATTGAGGGAACACAATCGGCTATGAAGTTATTTAACAACGTAGTCAAAAACTCCACATTCTTACAAAAAGCAAATAACGCTGTAACAGTAATAGCCTCTGGTGTTATGAAACTATTTACTGGTTCTGTAAATACTACATCTATAGCTTTTAAAGGATTGAGAACCGCAATAGCTGCTACTGGTATAGGCCTTTTAGTAGTTGGTGTTGGTGCTTTGGTTGCTAATTTTGATAAAATAAAAGCAGCACTATCTGGGGTTTCAGACGCGGCAAACGATTTACAAAAGGCTACAGCTTTAAGATCAGAAACTAATCAAAAGAATTTAGATGCTTTAGATAATCAAACTAATATATTAAAACTACAAGGAAAGACAGAGAGGGAGATTCTTAAAATGAAAATAGACGCTAGAAAAAAAGTAGTTGACGGATTAATAGCAGAAATAGAAGCACAAAAATTAATTAATAAACAACAATTAGAAGGCTCTAAAAGAAACCAAAAAATATTACAAAAAACAATCGAATTTATTTTTATAATACCTAGAACAATATTAAAGTTGTTAAACTTTGTTGGCGATGGTTTTACAGAATTAATTAACAATATAACACAAAGTAAAATAGGTAAAAAATTATTTGGAATAGAACCTATTTCAATAGAATTAAATTTAGATAAGAAAGCTGATGAATTAATAGAAAGTGCTTCAAAATTATTATTTGATCCAGAGGCTACAGAGAAAGAGGGTAAAAAAGAATTAGAGGCCCTAGAAAATAATTTACTAAAACAGAGAAACGCTTTAGCTGGTCATAAATTAGCAGTTTTAGACTTAGATAAAAAAGCAGCTGAAAAGGTAAAAACACAACAGGACAAAGCACAAAACGAAGCAGATAAAAAAGATGAAGAGGCTAGGGCTAAAACAATAGCTGAAAGAACTAAGGAAGCACAAGACTTAGTTGACTTTTTACTTGCAAAAGAAAATTTAGAAAATGAATATTTAGACGGCAAACTAAGTAAAGAACAGCAAGAGGTTAATGCTGTTAGAGAAAAATATTTTCAACTATTAGAATTAGCTAGAATTAATGGTGAGGATACGGCTATATTAGAAGAGGCTCAACAAAGTCAAATAAATGAAATTAAAAAAAGGTTTGCAGATGAAGAAGCTGAAATACAAGCCGCTAAAAACAAAAAAATATTAGAGGACCAACTTGCCTTAGAAAATACTAAGCTACAAATGGCCTCAGATGGCATAGGTGCTTTAATGAATTTAACCTCAGCCTTTGCAAAAGATAATGAGAAAAGCCAGAAAAGAGCTTTTGAAATTAACAAACGTTTACAAATAGCTCAGGCTATAATACAGACCTATCAAGGGGCAAACGCTGTTTTTGCTAGTACGGCAGCTAATCCACTAACTATAGTTAATCCGTCAGCTCCTTTTATAGCTGCTGGTATTGCAATTCTTAACGGATTAGCAAATGTACAAACAATTAGAAAACAACAGTTTCAGGCTTCTAGTCCAGGCGGTGGTGGTCAACAGCAACCTAATTTTGGGGTAGGAGGTGGAACACCTCCACCACTTCAGCCAGCTAACACTAGTATGTTAACTAATCAACAACCAAATAGAGTATTTGTAACTGAGACGGATATAACAGCAATTCAAAATCAGGTAGCTGTTATACAAGGTCAATCAACAATATTATAAAAAAAAATAATTATGAAAAATACAGAATTACTAGAATTAATAATAGACGAGGAAGACGAGTCTGGAGTGGATTTTATCTCATTAGTCGATAGTCCAGCCACTGAAAGTTTATGGCTATCTTTTAATAAACAACAGTTTGAGGAAACCTTTAACGACTACCCAGAGTCTGCTTCTAACAACGCTAAGAAAGCTATAGAATATAAAGAAGAGAATAATATAGACTGCGGTACTAGAGTAGGATGGACCAGAGCTAGGCAATTAGCTAACAAAGAAAAAATAAGCTGGGAGACTATAGGTAGAATGGCTAGTTTTAAAAGACACCAACAGAATAAAGACGTTCCTTATAGTGAGGGCTGCGGTGGTATTATGTGGGATGCCTGGGGCGGTGCTAGTGGTATTAATTGGGCTATTGATAAAATGAAAACCAAAGACAAATATAGACAGGTTTTTAAAATAGAGAATGAGGAAAAAAGAATAGTAAGCGGTTACTTTATGAAAGCAGATTTACCCATCATAAGACTAAACGACAAAAACGAAAAATACTATGTAGTGTTTAGAAGAGAGACTATAGAAAAGATAGTAAATAAATTCTTTAAGAATGGTCTTAACGCTAACGTAAATTTAATGCACGATAACAACTTAACCGCTAAAGGTGTTTATGTAATAGAGTCATTAATAATAGATTCTAAAAGAGGTATAAAAGCCCCTAAAGGTTTTGAAGACGCTCCAGATGGTAGTTGGTGGGGTTCTATGAGAGTTGAAAATGATGAGATTTGGGCTATGGTCAAAGATGGATCGTTTAAAGGTTTTAGTGTCGAGGGTATGTTTGGCCAGGCTAAGAGTGTAAAATATCCAGTAACTTTAATAAATAAAATTAGGGAAGTAGTTAAAAAATACATACAAAAGAAAAAAGATAATTTTGTTAGTATGGTAATAAATAAAGACTTTGCTATTATAGACGATAGACTAGCCTATGCTTCAAAAGATATGGCCTTAAAAGCTGCTAAAGATGTTGGGGTTGACGGAATACACGAACACGAATACGAAGACCGTATTTGGTATATGGTTGGTAAAACTCACGAGGCTAATATGTACAAAAAATGTCCTCCAGGTTATACTAAAAAAAATGGTAAATGCGTTAAAAATAAATATGCTGAAGTTGGACCTAGAGGCGGTGTTAAAAAATCACCTAAAGCCCCAAAGTCAAAAACACCAAATAAAAACCCCAAAGGTAAAGGTAGTGCAAAGGGTGACGCTAAAAACACTAGAGGTGCAAAAGTAACTAAAGAAGACGAGGCAACCTTACAAAAAAAGTCTGACGAATTTAATGAAAGATATAAAGAAAAGTTAGGATATGGTGTGACAGTAGGGCAACTTAAAACTGTTTTTCAAAGAGGTCTGGGTGCGTATAACACCTCACATAGTCCTAGTGTTAAAAGTGCAAAACAATGGGGTTTAGCTAGAGTAAACGCTTACTTATATTTAGTTAAAAATGGTAGACCAGAAAACCCTAAATACACTACAGATTATGACCTACTACCTAGTAAACATCCAAAGTCTAAAAAATAGTTAACATAAAATTGTGATACTATCAAATATTTGTTATATATAATAGTATAAAAAAATATTTTATTATGAGCGAATTAAAAGAATTATTCAACGATATAAAAAGCATTTTTAAAAATGAAGGTATAGAAGTTGAGTCTAACTCTGAAACAGTCGCTGAAACCACTGAAAATTTTACTGAGGAAACCACTGAGGAAATTACAGAACAAACTGAACAAAAGTTTGAAGACGTAGTCTTAGCAGATGGCACAGTAGCACAAATAGAGCCAGATGTCTCTTTAGGTGCTGCGGTTGTTGTTGAGGTTGATGGTGAATTATTGCCAGCTCCAGACGGAGACCACGAGCTTAGTGATGGTAGAAAAATTACTACTGAAGCTGGGGTTATTGTCGCTGTTGAGGAAGCTGAGGAAGAGCCAGTGGTTGAGGAAGAGGCTGAAGAAGAAGAAGAGGAAATGTCTACACCTTTAACAGAAGCTCAAGAGAGAGAAGCTAAAAAAATAATTGAGTCAGTAGTGACTGAAAGAGTTTTTGGAATGGAAGCTACTTTAAGCGAGGAAAATAAAGATCTTAAAAAAGATATTGAAATCCTTAAAGACTCTTTTGCTAAACTCTTAGAATTGACTGAAAAGTTAATTGAAGAGCCTGTTAATAATGCAGTCGTTAAAAGAAATTCAGCGTTCAAAGCGTTGAAAAAAGAAAATAAAAAAGACATAATTAGTGTCTTAAAAAATAAAAATATAATAAACTAAAAATTAAAAATTATGAGTTTTGATGTAAGTGCGTTACCAGCGTATACAGACCAAAATGCAATGGATCTTATTATTAAGTCTGTTGCTGGTGGGAGATTAGCAAACTATGCTAATATCCAAGACGGTGTGAAAGGACCGACTACAATAAATATCCTTTCTAGTGACGTAGTTTTCCAGGCTGACGGTTGCTCTAGAAGTGCTAGTGGTACTACTACCCTATCACAGAGAACAATCACTCCAGGAGCTGTTGCTATTCACGAAGACCTTTGTATGACAGATTTAGCTGCTAAATATACAGCTGTTATGTTAAAGCAAGGTTTAACAGGTGAGAAAGAAGAGGTACCTTTTGAAGAGTTGTATTTTGCTGAAAAAGTAGCAAAACTACAGAAAGCTATTGAAGTAGCTGACTGGCAAGGTGACACAACTAGTGGAACTGCTAACCTTTCTAAGTATGACGGATTGAATAAAATTATTGCAGCTGCTACAGCTGTTAATGGTAACCCTACTAGTATTGCTACTGGTACTGGAATTACTGCTGCTAACGTTATTGGTATTTTAACTGGTATGGCTGAACTAATGCCAGAGGACATTATGGATGCTGACGATCTTAAATTGTTTGTTGGAATGGACACTTTCCTTAAGTATCAGAAAGCTATTGCTGACGGAAACTATTTTCATTATGTAGTTGATGGTGGGTTTACTGCTGAACTACCTTTAATCGGTTTCCCAAATGTAACTGTTTGCGCTACTCCAGGTCTATCTGGTTTAAGTACTGGTAATTGTTACTTAATGAGAGCATCTAATATTTATATTGGTGTTGATTTACCAGACGAAGAGTCAAATGACGTTAGATCTTGGTATGACGATAATGATAGAATTTACAAAGTTACTATGGCTTTTAGAAGAGGTGTAAATGTTGCCTTTCCTGACCAGGTAGTTGAATTCTTATTAGTATAATATTAATGGGGGATTAAGTTCCCCCTTTTAAATAATTGTTAGCTGAAACGCTAACTAATTGAAAAATAAATAGTTATGAGTTGTGTATTAGCAAGTGGAATGGCTAGAGATTGTAGTGACAGTCTCGGAGGTGTCGAAGAAGTTTTGATATCCGAAAGAGACAATGTTTCTGCGTTCACTAAGTCAAATCACGAAATTAGTGCTATTACTCAGGCGGGTTCATCTAGTTTTTTTCGTTATAATTTAAAGAAAGAGTCGGGTTCTATTACCTCTACAGCAACTGTAGACCAAACGGCTGGCACTTCTTTTTATGATAATGTTTTAGCGTTTACTATCAATAAGTTAACTGCTACCAAAACAAACGAAATTAAAATGTTGATGTTAGCTAGACTGGCAGTAATAGTAAAAGATAATAATGGTAAATATTGGGCTTTAGGTTTTGACCAGTTCGCTGAGGGTAGTTCTTTAGTGGCACAAACTGGACAGGCTTACGGAGACCCTAATCAATACCAAATAGAGTTAACTGATAAATCTCAGTTACCTTGTTATGAAGTTCAAGCCTCAGTTGTGGCTGGTTTAACGATTGCCTAATCGTTCTTTGTTGTATGAAAGAGGGGAGTAATATCCCCTTTTTTTTTAAATTTGTAAATATGTTAAAAAAAGAATTTATAGGACACGAGATACAGTTAAAACATTTTAAGGTTTTAGTCTGTGAGGAAAATATAGAAATGCTTAAGAAATTAGGTGTTACCGAAGTTTTTGAAGAAAAGAAAAAAGCAAAAAAATGATAGTATTAAATAAGAACGCTACTACTAATTTTGTAGCTACCTTATACGAGCTTAGTCAGTTAAGTGAACCAAATTATTTATTTGAGTTTGAGAGTGACCAGACTAAGGTTAAAGCCTATACTATTATAAATGACGTCAGCCCTAATAAGACTAGATATAACGAGTTTAATTTTATAGAGGGAAGTGATAACCCAACTGAAGGAAGTTTGCAACTAGGATCAGCTGGTTTTTACAATTACAAAGTTTTTGAGCAGTCTAGTAGTTCTAACTTAGACCCAACTGGATTGAATGAAGTTGAGAAAGGAAAATTAAAATTAATTGACTCAACCTATCAACCAACTTTTAACCAACATACAGTTTCACCATCTACTAATATAGTATATAATCCAGCACAATGAGCATAAAACTAATTCCTATTAATTTTGGCGGTTATGAATTACCAGAGTTTAAAGAATCTAAAAAAGGTGACTGGTACGAGTATGGAATAGATAGACCTTATAAAAATACTTATCCAGATTATTTAACTAAACTATATAACGAGTCTAGTAAACATAATCAAATTATTAATAGTAAAGTTAAATTTATAGTTGGTCAAGGTTTTGTTGTTGATGAGAAACTAACATTTTCAGAGAGAGCCTATGTAGAGGGCTTTCTTAGAATGCCTAACGAGGACGAGAATATAGATGAGCTAACATCTAAACTAGCAAAAGATAAAAAAGTTTATGGGGGTTTTAGCCTACAAGTTAGAATGTCTAAGGGTGGGAAAATAGCTGCGATAAATCACATAGATTTTTGCGATGTGAGAGTTGGTGTTAACGATAATCTATACTACTATACTGACGATTGGAGTCAAAGAAACCCAACAAACAACGAAGACTATAAAATACTACAGCACTTTCCTTATGACGATACAGCTAAAGTTGATGTTGATTATATAATATATTACAAAGAATATAGACCAGACTTAGGGGTTTATCCTATGCCAGACTACACTAGTGCTATACCTTATTTAGAGTCAGATGCTGAGATTGCTAACTTTACTTTACAAAACATTAAAAACAATTTAAGTGCTGGTTATGTTATTTCCTTTGCTAATGGTCAACCAACGGAGGAAGAGATGCAGTCTATTGAAAGACGCTTCAAAGATTATGCAACTGGAGCAGATAATGCTGGAAAGCCTTTACTTTCATTTACTGACCAGAATAGCGATCACCCACAAATATTACCAATACCAGTAAACGGACAAGACGAAAGATTTATAAATTTAAACAACCAAATAAGGGAAGAGATATTTACAGCCCACGGAATAACTAGCCCCCAATTATTTGGAATAAAAGAAAACTCTGGACTAGGAAACAACGCTGACGAGATAGCTGTAGCTAGTCAATTATATCAAAACTTACAAATAGACCCAGAGCAAAAAATATTTAATGAATTAATTAATTCAATACTTAACTTTAATGGTATTAGTGGACACCCAGTAAGACTACAGAAAATAGAACCAGTACAAAGATACTTTAGTGAGACGGCTGTTTTAGCAGTTATGACACAAGACGAAATTAGAGAAAAAATAGGGTTACCAGCTTTACAACCAGAGCAAAGAGTAGAGCTTAAAAGTGATGAAGACGATATTATATTTAGTCAACTAGAGACTACTGGATTAGATGCTAATACTTTAGAGGTTTTAAAAACTTATCAAAACCCTATTACTTGTATAAAAGACGCTAAAGAATTTGAAGAAAAAATTAACAAAGAAGCCTTTGCTATTACTAGTATATTAACAGAATTAGAAAAAAGTGTTTTATCTTTATTAATTAAAAACCCTAGTCTACCTATTACAGAATTGGCTAGTGCTTTAAAGGTAGAGCAATCATTAATTAGTGAGGCGGTTTCTAATTTATTTGATGTAGGGGCTTTAGATAAAGATTTTAAACCAACTAAAGATGGTGAGGAAAGCATACAGAAACCAAAAGAAGAAACTTTTATAGTTTACAAATATATAGAACGTCCAGACGCTCCACCATTAAAAACACAAAGCAGGCCCTTTTGTAGGCGTTTAATGTTATTAGCTACTACTAGACGTTATACTTTACAACAATTAGAATTATTAACTAATGATTTTGGGCAGTCTGGAATAGATATTTTTACCAAAAGAGGTGGTTGGTATCACAATTATAAAACAAATAAAACTACTCCTTTTTGTAGGCATATATGGGAGCAGCAAATAGTAAGATTAAAAAAGTAAATTATGGCGGTTTTATTTATATCTGAGCAGTATGTTAAGAACACTACGTTAATAGACGAGAACGTAGATGTAAGATTAATATTACCTAGTATTAAAGATTGCCAGGAGTTAAGAATACATCCTATACTAGGAACACCTTTATATGAAGACTTAAAGACTAAAATAACAGCTGGAACTTTAACTAGTGATGACACTAATTTACTAGATAACTATATAGCTAGCACTATGTCACAGTGGGTTATGTATGAGTGTTCAACCTCTATGCTGTTTAAATATAGAAATAAATCTGTAGCAACTAAGAGTAGTGATAATAGTAACCCTATAGACTATCAAGATTTACAATACTTAAGAGACGAATGGAAAAACAAAGCAGAGGAAAGAGAAGCTAGGTTAATTAATTTCTTATGTGATAACGATAACTTATTCCCTAAATACAAAGAACACTCTGACGATTTAAACCCTAGAAAGACAGCTTTTCAAACTAGTTTTTATTTAGGTGGTGGGAATAGTTCTTATTGCTGGAGAGACGAATATAGAAATAGTGAAAAATGATATTGACCTATAATCAAATATTAAAAGAGTTTAAGACGTTTGCTACTAATCATAAGCAAATACAGAATTTTGGTAATGGTGACTTATGGGAAATAGTAGAACACAATCAGCTAACAGACTTTAACTATCCACTATTTTGGGTAGCGGATCAACCAGCAACTTTGGGAGATGGTGTCTTTACTTGGAATTTTAATATAATGGCTATGGACTTAGTAAATAAAGACGAGTCTAATGAGAATGACGTTAAGTCAGATATGTGTCAGGTCCTACTAGATACTGTAGCTTACTTTGAACAAAAGGCTAATACTACTAATAACGTAGACTGGCTTAAAGTTAATTTGGTAAGGTCTGGAACTTTAACTAGTTTTACTGAAAGATTTGAAGACGAACTTACGGGCTGGGGAATGAATATAGGTTTTAAAATGCCTTTTAATTATGATAAGTGTAATTTACCAATAGGTTAAAAAATGGGAGTAATATATAATAAAAATAGAAAAAAAGGTTTGTTTTATATACCCTCGGGCGGTCTTGGTCCTAGTGTTAGTGCTGACTTTGCTTATAGTAAAAGTAGTTTTAATCAAGGTGAAGCAGATCCAACACCAACAATCACAGGAACGCCAGGCGGTTCTTTTAATGCTACTGTAAACGTTGTTTTTGTTGATACAGGAACTTTTAATAGTTCAACAGGTCAAATAGATTTAAGCGCAACAAGTATTGGTAGTCATAGTGTTGCTTACATAGTTGACGGTGTTTCAACCAGTCAAGCTGTTGGGGTGACGGCTATACCTTACCAATCCACTTCTTCGTTTACATTTGATGGGATAAATGACTTTTTTGATACTCAGGCTATACCGTCTGATTTTGATTTACCATACGACACATTTACAGAGTCTGATTTTTCAATTTCATTTTGGTATAATTTTACGGCAAATGAAAATAATGATCCTATAATACAAGCTTCACAATCTGCAACAAATGGCTTTGGTGTTTGGCAATCAAGTACAAATACAAACTCTTTAAATTTTTGGGTAGGTCGTTTCAATTCAGGTGCATTATACACCACGCAATTAAATTCTGGCAATTGGTATCACATAGCTTGTGTTTTCGAGGGTGGTAATCCACACACACAAAAAATTTATGTTGACGGTATTTTAAACAATAGTGTTTCCTATACAACTAATAGAGTGATACAAAGTGGTAAAAATATTTGGATAGGTGGTCAAACATTTCAGAATAGATTCTTCAGTGGAAAACTAGATGAACTATCAATATGGAATACAGCACTATCACAAAACGCAGTAACAGAGATTGCATTAGGACCTAACGATCTGACTTCTTTAAGTAACGCATCAAACACTAACCTAAAAGCTTGGTATAAATTTTAAAAATATGGCAATAGAATTTTATAATAGAAATTGGCGAATGCCTAATAGCTGGAACGGAACAGAGGACAACAATAGCAAAGTTTCAAACTATTCTATGAACTTTGATGGGAGTAGTGAATATGTAAATTTAGGTGATAGCGACACTTTAAGTTTTGGTAATGGGTCAAGAGATTCAGCATTCTCATTTTTTATCTGGGCTAAATTTGGAAATATTACAACAAATTGTTTTATGTCAAAACAAACTACTGGTACTAGTAATTCTGAGTATGCATTTACCCAGTCAGGTGATACAATAGAAACAACCTTTGCAGAGGGTGTCGGAACTAGGACAGGGTTTCTAGTAAGTAGCACAACAGTTTCACCATCACTAACAACAGGTCAGTGGTATCATATTGGTTTTACATACGCTGGTGGTCGAAATCCTTCTACTGGTTGTATAATATATGTTAATGGAGTAGCTCAAACTATGAGTTATAATATTTCTAGTTATACTGCTATGAGTAATAATAGTGCTCCTGTAAAGATTGGAGAGTTATCAGGAGCTAGTCCTACTTATAATTTCAACGGTGAGCTAGACCATAGTTGTTTCTTTGATTACGAACTTACACAAGCACAAGTTACTGAGCTGTACGGAAGCTCAAGCACTGGAGTAGGTAATCCTATGGCAATAACAAATGGTAGAAAGCCAATAGCATACTATCCTTTAGGAGATTATTCAGCTTATAACGGAACAGAATATTTAGTAGCTAACTCTGCTCTTAGTGATTATGTGTTTAATTTTACTAGTAACGGTAAAATATCTACTGGAAATATTACAAGTTTAAACAACGTTTCTAACGCAAGTTATAGTTTTTGGTTTTATCCAACAAGTTCAAGTGGTAATATAGGGTTTTTGGGTGGTCAAAGCGCAGCTATAACAGCTTACTTTTTTTCAAGTGTTTTTTATATTCATAACTTAGGAACAGGTTTTATTTCTACAAGTATTCCAGCTTTAAATCAATGGCATCACGTTTGCTGTACGTTTGATGTTGGTAGTACAGAAGCCTTTTTAAATGGAGTTTCAGTAGGTACAAATACCAATGGAAGTACAACAACAAATCCAAACGGTGCAAATGATTTTGAAATAGGTAGAGCAAATAATTTTAATTTTTACTTCAACTCTGGTCAAGTAAGTAATGTGGCGTTGTTTAATACAACTTTACCAGCAACAGGAACAGAATCAGTAGCATCTTTATATAATAACGGTACACCGCCTGACATTAGCTCTTATAGTGGTTTACAAGGCTGGTGGAAACTAGATGCTGGTAGCACCTTTGATGGATCAAACTGGAATATACCAGATGAAAGTTCTAATTCAAACGATGGCACTTCTAGCGGAATGACAGCTGCTAATTTAGTTCAATCTACCCTTAATATATTAAGTCCTTATAGTAGGTATGCTTTAAGTTTTGATGGTAGCTCAGATTATATAGATTGTGGAGCTAATGAAAATATATTAGATTTTTCTGGAAATGATTACACTGTTTCAACTTGGGTAAATTGGGAAGGCACAGGAGATGCAAATCAAATGATTGCAAGTGTGAAAAGCGGTGGAAGTAATGTAGATTTTGTTTTATCTATACAGCAAAGCACAGGTAGGATAATATATTGGAATGGTTATACACAAGTGTTTAGTAATTCAGCTATACCAACTGGTACTTGGTGTTTGGTTACTGTTATAGTTAAATCTGGACAAAAAGATTTTTTCATAAACGGTGTAGCAGATGGAACACCATCTCAAACAAGAGTAGCCTCAGCAACGTCAGGAACAACTTTTTTGATTGGCAAAAGTAATCACGGGAGTGAACATTTTAACGGATCTATATCAAATGTATCAATCTGGAACGCAGCCTTGACTTCAGCACAAATAACAGAAATCTATAACGACCGTTCGCCCTCTAATCTTAACAATCACTCAGCATATTCAAACTTAGTTAGCTGGTGGACTTTGGGTGAAAACAGTTCTTTTAATTCTAACTGGACTGTATTAAATGAAATCAGCACTAAACCAAATGGTCTTTCAGCAGGTATGGCTGAAGATGATTTGGTCTCTGGAGTAGGTCAGACCGCTTCAGGCGTAAGTTCGGGAATGGGTGGAGCAGATAATATTAACGGAGATGCACCATACAGCAACTCAAACGCTTTAAGTTACGGAATGGGAGTAGATGCTAAAAGCACTTCAGTACCAACATAATTAAAATATAAAAAAATGAGACAATACATAGTAATAGATTTAAGCAACACAGATAAAGTAATTTACTCACAAGTGAATCAATCTAGTGCGCAAACTATGAGAAGAAACTTAGCTAACACAGAAGGGCTTTTAAGCTATTCAGTTGAGCCTAGTTTTATTACCAATGGAAGTTTGCCAATAGTTGGTAGTGTGATGAATCAAACAGAGTGTTTAGAGCTAATGGCAACTAGTGCTTGGAGTGAGCCAATTGAAGAATGAGAGCCTTAATAGCTAAAATAGAAAAACCTAAAGTTAGGCGCAAAGGAGTTCACGCTAAAAGTAAGATGAGTAAAAATAAA
>Ga0208159_1000406_pt1 | contig 17603 bp, 17 predicted proteins | sample 9_EtaG_FD_184082 | JGI IMG/M metagenome (GOLD analysis project Ga0208159, IMG submission 184082) | Marine viral communities from the Subarctic Pacific Ocean - 9_ETSP_OMZ_AT15188 metaG (SPAdes) (version 2) | ecosystem: Environmental > Aquatic > Marine > Oceanic | place: Pacific Ocean | collected... | reverse complement strand
TCTGACCCAATGCCAAACGCGTTTTGAACTCCTTCATCTCGTACAAGTCTAGGAGAAAATCTAGTGCCTGGGTTTTTAGCAATTAAACCCGCAAACTTACCAAGAAATCTATAGGATACTCCATTAGATCCACCTAAACCTTCTCGTAATCTAGCTTCAAAAGCGTCTCGCGCTTGTTGCTCTCCTGCTTCTAATTCAGCACCTTCAGGGTTTTGTTCTAAATCGTATGACTCCATTAAATGGTCTATCATAGTTTCAAACCTAGCATCTCTAGTTTGTTGAGCGCTTCTAGTAGCTTTGGCTATTTGCTGTTGAGTTTTACCTTCTGGACGTACATTAAAGTCTTCAACGCCGTTAGCTTTTAACTGTTTTGGTCTTTCTTGGATTGGTTCTCTTTTCTGTAATGCTTCTTGCCTGTCTTGTTCGCTTACATTTGCTCTATCTTGACGATTTTGTTCTGCATCAGGTAAAGACTCTCTAACAAAACCGTCAGGGTCAACTTCAACTGTTTGCATTGACTGTAAGTCAGTAAAGTCTACATCTTCTTCGGTGTTTTCAGGTGTAAGGTCTTCGTCTATCATAGGACGAGTTTGTACTTCTTGCGTCCCCGCGGCAGAATCTTCGTTAAACGCTTGTACTCTTTGCTCTAGAAACTGTTCTTTAGGTACTGGCGTTGGTCTAGAATATCTATCTTGTGGATACTGTTGTTCTAATTTTTCTATAACAGATTGTACATTTGCGTTTTTTGCTGATTCATAGTGAACTGGCGCGCCAGTACTATCACGCACTACAACAACTTGATTTTCAGTGCCATCTTGTACAGTAGAATAACCAAGTATATCTTGTAACATAGATGAGTCATCTATGCCTTTATTTGCAATTTTAGAGTTTATCTCTTGAGCATGTTTAGCTGTAGTTAAAATAACACTGTTGCCTGTACCTTCCATTTGCACAATTTTATTAGCTTGTTCAGGAGGTAACTGCGAAACAATGGCTTCTACTTGTTGTCTTGTTTCTGATACGTCTTTGTTATCCCTGCCATCTAAATATACAGCTTTTTTTGGAGTAGTTGAATCAAGCATAGCCTTTGTTTGAGCCAACCCATAAGATACAGGTTCGGTAGCAAGCCCCATTTCTAAATTTTTAGTAGCTTGATCTCTTATAGCTCTACCAGCGTCATAGTTAGCTTTGGCTTTATCCGCAACTCTAACAGCTGCATCTACACCACCTTTCATAGCTCCACCAGCTATAGCCCCTGCAAAAGCTGATTCCATACGTCTTAAATTTGCTTCTTCTTCAGTGTATTCGGAATCAGTAGCAAACCTTTGTTGTATATACAGTTCTTCTTGAGCAAGTTCAGTTAGACCCTCTCCTGGTATACCTTTAGCAACGCCTGTAACTAAACCCCTGCTTGCTTCACGAATCCAGCCTTCATAGTCTTCAGCTAGTTTTATTTTACCTGCTTTTCTAGCAGCATCAGCTTTTCCAAGGAAACGTCTGACTAATCCTCCAGCTATAATGTTTTCTCCTAACAAACCAATAGCAGCTTGAGGTACACCCATAGCTAATGCTTGTTGAGCTTCTGCTGCAGTTAATTCTAATCCTGCATCTTGAAACTCGGCTAGGGATTGAGAAGACCCTACTAGATATTCTTGTCCAGCGGCCCCTGCCCAAAATCCGTAACTTAATGGGGCTCCTGTTAAACCCGTAATTTTCCCTTCGGCATCTCTCTGTAAAAACTGTCTTGTTTTTCTACCAACACCAGCTTTAAATAACTGTGATCTTGTATTTAAACCGCTCATTTTTTTAGCTTTATTCGCAGTAAGATAAGCAGCGTCTAATATAGCTTGTTCACTTCTAGTTAATTTAGGTGCGTTTTTAATACCACTTCGTAGAGCAAAATCTTTTTGTACAATGTCTTTCATCTCTTTAGCAAGCACCCGTCTAGATGTTGCTGAAAGAAATCCTTTACCTACAGCTTGAGTAGCGGCTCCTGCAATACCCGATGCAACTGAAGTAATCATCATTGGAGTAAATTGACCTATAGCTTTTACGGCTTGGTCTACAAAACCTGAAAAACTTGGAGCTTCTACAAATTTTTCAAAATTACCAAAACCGCCTAACAGCTCACCAGCAGCATCGTCCAGATATTTAGCTTCATTTAAATATTCTTGTGCTTCTTCTTGATCGTCAGTTAGTAGATTAAAAATAGCTCCAGCTCTCTGTACATCTGCTCTAAGAGTAAAAGCCCCTCCTCTAGCTGCATCAGAAAATTTTTCTCCTATAGTAGTTGGAGCAAACTTTTCTACTAACTGCTCTTTAGGTGCAAGGAAAGCAGATCCTTTTCCAGTTTGACGTATTGCTTCTTCTAAAAAAGGACTGTCTGTTCTAGCAGGAGTTGGCTCATTAGCTTTAGTAGAATTAGCAAGGTAATTAGCTAATACGTTTGAGTCATCTGGAGTTGCCACTTTAAGAAGTACCGCGGAATATTAGTGTTTCTACAGCCCCTGGTCCAAATGTACTAGTTAAGGCTTGTGGGGATATGTCGTTACCAGAGTTAGGTTCTTTAAGTTTTACTCGTCTTCGTTCTTCTTCAGACAAGTTATACCACTGTTGAGCTGAAGTTATTTTTTCCCCGTCTACTGTTGCATCCACCCGTGCGTCAGATTTAAACAAAGCTAAGTCAGCAGGTTTAGCCGATCCCCCACTAATAATAAAGTCTAATATAGAAGGATCTGTTTTATCTTTTACGAAGTCTTTCATTTGCTCTGACCTTAAACCAGTAACAGCTACTAATGCTTTTCGATTAGTTGGATTAAGAGGTCCAATTCTAGCTGCCTCTGCTATTTGTGCAAGTTGTATATTTAAAGTTGTATTAGCTGTTCTAATACTCTCGGGCGTTGCTTCTGCTCCAAATAAATCCGCAGTTAGAGCATCTTCATCTATAGTAACATCTGCCCCTACTGGTGTATTCATTCTTTCTTCTTGCATTCGTGCTGTTTGTGCTTTAAAACGCTCTGTTTCTGCATTCATTTGGTTAAAGTTAAACACTCCACTTTCAACCATATTAGTAAAGTTAGACCCTCTTGTTAGCATTTCAAAAAGCGGAGACTCTGGAGGTAAAGAAGAAATCATCTCAAAATACAAACCTATACGCTCTTTGTTGGTAGCACGTCCAAAGTCTCCTCCTGTTCTTTGCAATTCAGCGGCTAGTTCTTGTTGTCTAGCCTCACTAGTAGTTTTCATTTTTCTTGCAATCTCTCGTATTTTATCTGTATCTCTTGTAACAAGTGCTTTTTCTAAAGGTTCCATATCTTTTATATCTATATTTGCTACAGCTTGTTTTAAAAGACTTACATTTTTAGGAGGACCAAACAACGCATTAGTGTCATTTCCATATTTAGTAGCAAACGCAGTAGGGTCTGCTTTAAACTCTTTCATAAGTTCTGGCTGTTCCATAAGTCTTTTTACTAACTTATTATCTTTAGGTATATCTCCAGTAGCAAAAAAGTCAGTCATGCCTTCTGCTTCATAGAATTTTTTAGCAGCTTCTATAACAGGTTTATCTCTTTCAATCTCTACATTAGCTTCGCTTGATGTTGATCCTACTTTTCGATCCCACCTAGCGGTTGTAGTATCAGCTATACCTTCAAAAGAATCTTGCAAATTTTTGTCGCTTACATTTTTAGCTAAAGTCATTGCGGATTCTCGTTGTTTTGGAGCTAAAGACAGAAATTGTTCTTCAGTCATGTCAAAGGGTAATCCACCTGGAGCAAACGCATAACCAGATAGACCTGCTTTCTTAATACCTTCAGTAGTAACAGGAAAATCTTGACCCAATCCTTCAGAGATTTTATCAGAACCAGGACCTCTACTCCCCGCTCCTGAAGTTAAAACGCTAGATAAAGCTTGCGCTCCTCTAGCTTCTCTATTCTCCATACCAAACTGACCATCTTCTCTAATACCTGTGTCATCAACAAACAAACTATTGTATAAAGATGTCCCTATCCTACCTGTAGCTCTAGAAGGGTCAAATTCTCCAAGTTCATCTGTACCTGACCCTGGTTCTTGTAAGAAACCATAGTTATATAAAGCATTAGCTTCACGGTCTTGACGAGCTTCACCAGCTATACGTTCTTGTTCCAGTTTCTCTTGCTCATCCATAGCATCTGCCGTTGCAAATGCGGCATCTGCGCTTTGGGTATCTCCTTCAGCAGCTTGTTGTCTAGCTATAAAGTCTTGCTCTCTAGATGCTCTGTTGACATTTCCTGAATAAGGTTGAAAAAAAGCTAAACGTTCATCTCCGCCCGTTCTACCTTGTACGTCTGTTATATAATCGCTATCCAATTCATCTACAAAACTTAATGGGACATTGTCAAAACTGCCTTCTTGTACTGCAGCATCTCCACCTCGTCTAAACAAATCACTTACTTTTTCTCCACCTCTAGTAGCGTTAGCAGAATAAAATCTACCTGTATCTTGGTCAAAGACACGAACTGTAGGATTGGTTAGAACATACTCACCTGTTTCATCTAATTCAAAATTTGTTAATTGACCATCTAAACGAGTACCTGGACCAAAGTAAGTACCTGCAAGTCCAGTATCATTAATGTACTCGACTGCTTTTTTCTTACCTAATATTTTAGTCATATCGCTTACAGTTAGAGCTTTAAACCTATTAGTATTACCTTGTCTTCGTTCTAAGTCTGTTTTAAATGCGTTAAATTTGTCTTGGTCACCGCCAAAATACTCATTGTTTACTACGTTAGGGTCTCTTTCTAAAGTTTGTAAAGCTTCTTGGCGAAATACACCTTGTCGCGTACGGATATTTCCAGATTTTTGCCTATCTTCTTGTTTTGCATACTCAAGGTCTGCTAAAGCAGCACGGCTTCTAGGAGCGTTGACTTGAAAAAAAGTATCTAATAAACCCATAATTTTTACCTATATAAACGAAGCTATAGTTCTGCCTATATTACCAAGAAAACTAGCAGACTGTCTTTTATACGCAGCCCTGTCATTTTGAAAAGCTGTTTGCCTTTGAGCTGCATTTTGAGCCGCACTACCTAAACCAGATAACGAGCTACGATTAACTCCTTGTCCTATATTTATTAAATCACTTAGCACTCTTTGGTTAGCATCTCTTTGAGCTAAACGTGCGTTATTTAAACTATTTGCTAATAGAAGATTCCCTCCACGTTGACTTAAACGATTCATTTCTTGTCGTTCAGCTCCTGTTTGTTGATACCCAAATCGTTCACGGTTACGTCTTGCTATACCTTCAGCTAAAGCTATTTGTTGTGGAGTATCTTCCCTAGCTGCTTCTATTAAATCTGTGCTTCCTCTAGAAGCTACTAAGGCATTTTCAAAATCTCTAAAGTTACGAACATACCTTTCGTACTGACTTTCTGTTACGTCCGCAAAAGTAGCGTCTGGATCGGATACTCTAGGTAGTTCATCTGAAGAAAAATCATCATAGTTATTACTGTATTGTAAAGTCCCAATACCACCGCTTGCTGACACAGGATCTGCTACTTGCTGTTCTTCGTCAAGACGCCTACGTTCTCCACGTGAGCGCCTACGCTCTCGCATATCTCTGTCTGGACCTCTTCTAGGTATTCCAGTATTTCGTTCTTCTCTTTCTTCTGCTGTAGCCATCAGCTAACTCCTGGTTCAAAACCTTGCATAGCGTTATACTGTTGGTCAGTTAACTTATTAGAAACAAGAGGTATAAACCTAGACCCTCCAAGTCCGTAACTTTGATACCCCATTTGCCCACCCACTTCTGTTGGATTTCGTGATACTTTTGTAAACATACTAGGGTTTACAGATCCTGGATTAATTCTATTTAACTCGCTTGTTCTTGCTAAATTTGATCCCATCTGAGCTCCTGCTGCTGTTGCAGTATCCATAAGGGCTTTTCTCCTTGCTCTACGGATAGATTGTTCGTTTTGTACTCTATTTAAATCTACGCTTGTTGCAAACCTAGCCGCTTGAGACAAAGCATCACCTGTATCAGCGCGTTGACCTCTAGCTGTTCCAAGCACACCTGTTTGTTGTGTTATCTTTGCGTCTTTAGAGGCCACGTTAGCAGCCAACATTTGACCGACAGCTGCTGTAGCGGCTTCTGCAGAAGCTCCTATATTTTTAGCTACTCCTAAGTCTAAGTTAGAAGTTAAAGCTTGCATTGTGTCAGCCTGCGCTCTACCTCTAACAGTACTACCTACATCTTCAGTAGCGGCTTTATCACGCATCTCTACTAACAACGGATCATAAGTACGCTCAAAATAATCTGCGTCTTCTTTTGCAATAGCAGCTGCTATTTGTTCTGTCTCAGTAGGTTTGTAGTCCTCTGGATTAGGGGCTCTAGTTTTGCTTCCCATGTAATGTCACCTTTCTTCTGTATACTCTAAATTCTTCTGTCCAACCTGTATTATTTAAAAACTTACCTAACTCTGGCACTGCTGACTGTGCTTCAATACTGCTACATCCACAATATTCAGCAATACCTTCAAACCATCTTATATGATTTAACCAATTATTTTTACCTCTTTTATGTGTGTACGCAATCCATACAACTAAAACTTTTTCTTCAGAAAAAGGATCTTCTTGTACAGAAAGCACTACAAACCCTAAAGGTGATACAAAAAGCATAGACTTACCCGCTACACATTCAGAGTACACGTCTTCAGGTTTATAAGTTAAGTGAGGGTTTTGTTCTAAAATAAATTCAATACCTTCACGTACCATTTCCCAGCAAGTACGAATGTCAGTGTACTCTGGGATATCAAAATCTTTATGTATATTTACAACATTAGCAGTCATTAGTAATCAAGCTCCATTCCATATTTTTTATAACGCTTACGTTTAGTAAGTCCCACTCCTCGGTATTTAACAAGCCTACGCACACCTAAGTCACCGCTACGTGCTCGTAGTTCTGCTTCTGCTACCTGTTGTCTAAACAGTCCTAAGTAATCTGCAGAAGCATAAAGGTCAGTCCAAGCCCTAGAAGGTATACGTAACAGTCTGTACAAAGTTCCATACAAAATACCGTCTCTGTAATCGTTAGAGAACGAAGTATCTATATTTGAGGCAGTTCTTGTAGGTTTAAGAGATACAGAAAGTTGTATTATGCTTGCTTGGGTAGCATTTGGTACTGGTATTAACCAAAACTTATTAGAATCTTTTTGCAGATACACTTTTGGTATACTAGACCTATCTCTCCAATCAGGATAATTTAGTTCTAGACTTCTAGGACTTATAGGGTCTAAATCCTCTCCATCATAAATAGCCCAGAGTATACTGTGTACAGAAGTACCTACTGGCTGGTCGAACTCGTACTCATGTATTCCCGATGTACTAGTAATAGGCTCTAAGTCATGTACAAAAGCTTTGCTTTTTTCACAGAACTCTATAGTAGCTGAACGTAAATTAGATTTTATTAAAACTTCAGGACAGCCTGGTACGTAAGGTAGGATTTCTTTTATTAGAGAGTCAAAAGTAGCCATAGGTTATCCTGTCGGTAAATTTTGTGGTGCGGCAAGTGCGTTACTACGAGAGTCTTGGTTCGGGCTAAGGTTAAACTGTACTTGCGAACCCCCCGATATACTGGATATAAACAATTGATAATGTAATTGTGCCATAGCCATATTGCCTGCAAACTCCGCATCTTTTAAATAACATTTGTACAATACAAAATCTACTATAGCATTTCCGTATGTGTCGTCTATGTATATAGTAGAACTAGTGCTAGATAAATCTGTAGGATTTCTAGCCGTTATAACTTCAACAAACGTACTTGTACTAGAAGCTCCTGGATATACGTAGAACCTACGAGGGTCATCTTCATCAAACATATAATGTTTTATAGTAGTAGTATGTGCTGCATCTCCTGTTACATCAGGATCATGCCAATCAGGATCTTGAGCATTAATAATATCCATATCTACTAATGTAATAGCTCGTTTACCTGTTGCACTGCCCCCTGCTGCAGACATGTTTCGTACAACTTTTATTAGGCGTAATGCTGTATCAGGAATAGACTGTTCTGTTCCAACAGCTAACGCTATATTAGAATGATCTGCAGCTGACTCTGGACGTAAGTTAACAATTTCCCTCTGAGCATCATTTATATAACGTAGTAATTCTGTCTCAGGAAAACGAACATTAGTAGAGTCTTGTAAAGAGTCTTCTATGCGTAGTATTAGGTTTGCACCTGTTAATGTACCTGCCATATATTACCTTTATTCTTCTACGTAAGCCTCATTTACATCAGGCGTACTAGGATCATCAGCTTTGTAGTGACCATCTTTAGTTCTGGCTCTTTTCTTTTTAGTTACTTTCTTTTTAGCCGCTGGTTTCTTTTCTTCTTTAACTTCAACTGCGCCTTGTTGTAACGCCTGAAGTCCAAGATCATCGCCTACTTCTCTAACTTCATCTTTAGCGATATTTATAGAAGCTCCCCAAGTTGTAGTCACATGTAAATCTCTATTTGCTGTTATTTTCATTTTTCCCTCCTTGGGAAAATTAAGTTAAAAGATGGTGGCCGTCCTTAACAAAGTTAAGTAGGCCACCTTTGCTGCTAATTAAAATGCAACGTCTAAACGAATAACACCAAAGTCTTCAGCCTGACCTGTTATGTCAGAGTGATACTTAGGCTTCTTCATTCCAAAGATCTTACCAATTGAAATACCGTTTTGGTTTCCGTAGTCGAATACATCTTCAACTATTTCTGGAAGACCGATATCTGCCATAGCAAGAGCTTGAGCTCCAACAAATAGACATGCAGAACCGTTGACGTCAGCGTCAGCGCCCCACTTGTAACCGTTAGAACCTGCGTTAGATGATGTTCCTGTAAGAGCTCCACTTGTGTTAAACACGTGTCTGAACTCATGGATCATCACACCATCAACCATTAGACTTGAAGAACCTGAGAATAGTTCATTGTTAGGTCCTCTAATACCAGCACTTCTAACGTTAGCTAGGAAGTCTGAGTCTAGTTTAAGGTCAGCCATTACTTGTGGAGTAACGAATAAGTGGTACACTTCATCGTTACCAGCTCCACGCAACCCACGGATGTATTGATCTTTAGCAAAAGCTTTAAGAGCAAGAATACACTCATAAGTTATCGTGTCAGCTGCTGCAGTAGCAGTAACATCTCCAGCTACAAGTTTACTAGTAGCGTCCCAACGTCTGTGACGGTTGGTAGTAGGAGCAGTAACGTCACTTGCGAAAGCAAGATCCCCAAGATTTTGTCCTGTGTTTAGGACACCTCTCAACGCACCGTTGTTTTTAAGCGTGTATGCAATACCTGATAACGTTAAAAACGCAAGTTGGTCGATACGATCTGCCATTGCGTATGCAAGTGCATCTCGTGAGTGCTCACGGAAGTTAACAACTGATTTTTGATCAGCAAGACGTCCTGAAAGACGGTTTGCAAACCTTAGTTGATCAAGTTGTGTAACTATGTCGAATGCTCTTAATGCTTCTTCATTACCTTCTAGAGAGTTGTCACCAACGATACCATCGCCTGTCATATCAGCAAGAAGAGTAAGTACTGCTCTTGCGCCTTTTTCAGACTGGGTAAGTTCAGATATTCTTTGAACCATAGCGTTAGAGCCACTTCCAGCGAATTGGTTAATGAAGGACATATTTCGAGCTACGCGCCAAAAATCACGTGACCAGATAGTAAGCTGTTCGCTAGTCAGTGATGCAAAGTTAGTATTTGCCATTTCTATATCCTCATAAGAGATTAAAATTAAAAAAACTTAATCGACTTCTGGGGCGATATAACCCGTATACCCTGTATCGTTGGGATACGTTTTCGTATTTTAACGATTACGACCTCGACTAGATTAACGCCATAGTAGGCGAATAACGTTTTTTTACCTAAACGACCTGGGTTAGATATCGTTCTAACAAACGAATTAACTACAATCCTAACATAAATTTATCCAAAGTCACCACGTAATCGTCTTACTGTCTCCTCTGGTAACGCTCCAAACTCATCATCAGACAGTGTATTTATGTCTGTAACTTTGTCGCCACGTGCTGAAGCACTTTCTCCTTTTAATGTAGGAGGTTGCGATTTTGAAGCAGCTATTTTTTTCTTTACATTAGCTTTTTGTTTTTGTTCTACAATCTTTTTAGTAGTTTGCGTAACTTGTTTAGCTTCTACAGGACTTAATAACTCAGGTTGTTTTGCAGCCAGAGTGTATTCTGTAGCTTTAGCTAACGAATCTGCAGGCTCATACCCCTGTACTATAAAAGCATCACGCAATTCCATTACTTCTTTAGTAAGATCTTGATTAAAATCTGCAGAATTTTCATCTAGGATAGAAAAAGTACTAGCAATTTCCGCAGCTTTAGCTTGTAGTTCTTGCTGAGCCTGATTTTGTTGTACTGTTTGACCCATTTGACGTTGTATATCAAACATTAAAGCTTCTTTTTCAGCTTGTCGTATTTCTTTACGAAGTTCTACAGCTTTTGCAGACTCTCCATCTAATATTAACTGCTGATATTGCTGTTCTTTAACGTCAAAATCATAAGCAGGCGCAGATTGTTCAAGTTCTGCTTCTTTCTGTTCTATTTCTTCAATGCGTTTTTGCATTTTTTTATTTTTAGCTAACACTTCATCTAATCTAGACTTAGGAACCATTGGAGCTTTTGGTTTTTCTGCTACAACTTCTTCTTCTACAACTTCTTCAGCAGGAAACTCTACAGTATCTTCTTCTGCAACAGGTTCTTCTGTTTCTGCTGTAACTTCTTCAGCTACTGGTTCTTCTACAACTTCTTCAGCTACTGGTTCTTCTACAACTTCTTCAGTTTCGGTAACTTCTTCGGCTTCCGCTACAGTTTCTTCTGGGGTAGCTTCATCTTCAAAGTTTAGATCTACTTGAAATGATTCAATATCTTGCTCTGTTTTTACTTCGCCGCCTGGCATAGCCTCCATTACTATGTCATCGGTTGGTTTAGCTTTCTTTTTATTTTTAGCCATTAATTACGCCCTCCTGTAGGCTTCATTGCGGCAACGGCAATCTTTGACGCTGCTTGAGTTTCACTTTGTCCAGTTCTAACGTCATTGGTCATTGAAGCTAACCGTTCACGTAGAGCTAGTTCTTCTTGCTTAATCGCCATTTTACTCTGCATTTCTGCAACTCTCAATTGCGGTTCAGCCATTTTACTCTGTGATTTAGACATATTATCTTGTGTTTGTGATTGTAGTAATTGGATTTCAGCTTCAAGCTTAGCAATCTCAAGCTGCGTAGCTTGTATCGCCGCTTGTGCTTGGAACTGTTGTATTTGAGCTTGCTCTGGAGTTGGCGGGTTTGTACCTTGCATTGCACGTATGCGTTCCGCAATATCTCCTTTTCTGGCTAAATGAGAAAACTCTACTATTAAGTCGTCTGGTATAGGAACTCCAGCTTGACGTAAAGAAATAGCTTCTGCAAATTGTATTTCTTCAAAAGTATCTCTATTAGGAGCTGTACTAATAATTACGTCATACTCCCCTAGTGATAAATCATTTACAATGAAACCTTCTGGTGTCATTTCATTAATACGCATTGGTTGACGAGGTTTCTGTGGATCTTGTTCGTCTGTAATTTGAATTAGACGTTCTTCTGTGTAATAAGTTTGGACAAGATTAAGAACTTTCTCTGCTAGATACTGTCTAGTTTTAGTTAAATTATCTAATGGAACCTGAATCATCATAGCTCCACGGTTTTGTTTAGCTTGTATTGCTATTCCAGATACTTCAGGACTATCTGTACCAAGCATTGCATCACTAATACCACTAATAGTTTTTATATTAGCAGCTGCTTTTTGTGCAATACGATCTAACCCTGTAGGTATTTGATTGGGAGGTATTTTAGCAGGGGGACTAGACCCTCTGTTAAACTCTAATACTAGACCTGTTTCTGCTCCATGTTCTTCTAAGTCATCTGCGGTCATACCTTGTAATGACCCTGTCTCCACAATCCAACCACTGTTTGCGGTAGTATTAACTATATGTAATTCCTGTGAACTAATCTTGTTCAGCTGTTCTTGAGGTGAAATAAGGTTTCGTACCATACCAAAAGGTTTACCTCGTCTCCAGTACGGAAAGTAAGGAACCAAAGTAAAATGGTCATATGGAGACCAAGTATCGTTAAGAACCACTGTGTCTGCTGTAGTTGTCCAACGCACTTTTCTCATAGTTTTTGTTAGTATTTCTAGACCAAACTCGTCTGCAAAGGCTTCACGTTTTTTCTTACTCCATACATAAGGTACTTCACGCATATCACCTGTTACACTATCTACATAGTACATACATTCTTTTAGTCTATAATACTGACGCTCTATAACACGGACCGCACGTAACATTCGAGATTCTTCTGGGTTACTTTTATTACCTTGGTTGTATTCTACCCCTGCCATTGTATCTCCGTATCTGTTCTCTTCATACTCTACAGAGTCCGTACCTAATGCAGAACCTAGTTCTACAGCCACACGAAGTTGGTCTGCTTTTTTCTGACCATAAGTTTCTTCTATTTCGTCTAAGCTCATCCACTTAGTTTCAAATATTTCGTTCCAGTTCTTTGGGTCATAGTCTTTAGCATCAGGGTCAATAACTATGTCTAAAGGATCTTTAGCAGTGATTCGTACCTCACCTTGTATGTGGTCGTCAAAATCTACACGGACATCGAACCAGCCTCTATCTTGTATAAGACCATCAGAAAATACTTGTGACTCTACCCAAGACAGTTTGTTGTTATCGCTAATTTGCATAAACAAACGATCTAGTACATCTGCTACTTCCTGTTTACCTCTGCCACGAGGTTTGAAGTTGACATCCATACGTCTGGTGCTTTGCTCTCCTAACACTGCGTTAATTGTAGGAAGTATTGTATTGATGGTTAAAGCAGGTCTGCCTTGGTCATCTAGAGCAGAAACATCTCCGTGATCCCATTGTTGTCCGCGGTAAAACGCATCGCATTGTTTTGCGATCTCTATGTAATCTAGGTGCCCATTATCACGTGCTCGAACATAACAGTCGTATTGATTCCTAGCTAGTTCGTGCTCTTCTGCTTTACTTAGTTTTTCTTTTACTTTTTTGTATGCCATTATGCGCTCATTGCTGTTTTAATGTTATCACCTTTAGCTATATGTCGTAACCTATCTCTCCAAGATGGTACATGTTCTATAGGTTCAATAAATGTAGCAAACTCTGTCATCATTAAACCTATCCATGCTAAAGCATCTACCTGGTCATCGTGTACTCCATTTGGAAAACGTAATAACTCTGCTATTAAAGGTCCTACCCATAAAGGTTCTTTTGGGAAATATACCATGCCTTGTTGCATACGACCTTGAATTGCTCTAGCTCTGGCCTCCTTATCTCTTCGTCCCGTTTTTAAATCTCTAAAATAAGCTTCATTTAGCCTACGTTCTCTTACACGTTTTTCTAGAAACGGACCTAGTGCCATTTCTATGTGACCTTTCTCTATACCAACTACTCCAGGTCTCCAAGTTTCGTATAAGTCTAAAATTCTTTCTACAAGTTCAAAACCATCCCACTTGCCTCGTACACAGTCTACTACATATAGCCTATCATATTCATCTACTGCTACCACTAATCCTACCGAATAATCATTACGCTCTCGTTGTCCAATTGCTAAATCCCAAGCACAGTAGTAACGAAGCCTAGTATAATCTAAATCAGCCTCATCGTAATAATTTATCATGTCTCTATTAAAATAATCACCTTCGTCAGCAACAGGGTTTTGTTGATACAAAGCCGACCAATCCCTAGGTCCTATTGCTTTTTGTATCTTAGTTAAAGAAGGGACGTCATATCTTTCAGGGTGTAACGCTTCGCCTTCTAATCTAAATTCTTCGTCTTGTTCCGCAATTGCAGGGTACTTAACTACTTCCCAATCATCGGCTCCATCTGCGGCTGCGGCAAGCAACCTACCTGCTAAATCATCATCGTGCCAACGTGTAAGAATAACAAGTATACCTCCCCCTGGAGCTAAACGTGTGTATGCAGTTGATGTATACCAATCCCAAACTGAGTCACGACTGTACTCAGATTCCGCATCTTCTCGGTTTTTTACAGGGTCATCTATTACAAGTACGTGGGCTCCTTTACCTGTAATACCACCACCTACACCAGCTGCTACATAACCACCACCTTTGGTAGTAAGCCATGACTCAACTGACTGAGAAGTTGGATCTAGGGAAGCGTCACTAAATACATTTTTATAGTTTGGTTCACGAAGCTGATGTCTCACTTTTCTAGAAAAGGACATAGCTAACGAACCTGAATAAGAACAACTAATGAACTCATGTTCTGGGTTTCGACCTAAATGCCATGCTGGAAACGCAACACTAGCTAATGTTGATTTACCGTGTCGGGGCGGCATGAACAACATCAGCCTGGGAGACTTTCGTTCCGTAACCGCATGGCTAAACTTTTCTAGGCGTTGGCATATATCTTTATGCACCCAGCCTGCTAAATAATTAGAATCAAACCGCTCTACAAAAGGCAGCATGTGTTTACGTGCAAGTGCACGAAGAGCTAACTCTCGATGTGCTGCAGCTTCTTGTGTAAGTCGTTGTTCTTCTTTTTTACTTACTTTTACGGTCGGTTTTTCAACACGTTCAGCTTCGTCCGCTTTACAATACACGCAAACACTGTCATCGGATGGATACAGTGTTTCAGGGTGTAAAGCTTTACACCTAACGCATTCTAGTTTGGTAATGTCCACTAATAACTGCTGTAAGTCATTTTTTTTCTTTTTTTGGCTTTCTTCTTTTTCTTTTTCGTCACTTTCTTTTTATATGGTCCCATTTTATGTAGTTCCTTCTTAGTTAATTAACACTTCCACCTTCTTCTAGCTTGTCTTATTCTAGAATTAGGATTGTTTCTGGTTTTTGCAGAACTTCTTTTTAACTGCCCCAAAGATCTAGCGCAGTATGATTTTCTTCTTTTAGCAGCTTTACTGCCTTTCTTGACTTTACCAGTTACAGCGGTTTTGAGCTTAGATCCAGGGTTAGCACGTCTGTACGCAGCTACGCCCTTTTTAGTCATACCTGCCCCCGCCTTAGTTTTACGATAATTACCACCTTTGCCAGTGGTTCTTCGTATAGCTTTAGCTCTTTTTCTTGCCACGAGTTACTTCCTTTTTTTAGACGTAGACTTCTTCCTGGCTGTCTTCTTAACTATGGTTTTAACGTTAGTGGGCTTACCTCCTGGGTTCCCTGCTGCACGTTTACGTTTAACGGCACTTCTTTTCTGAGCCGCAGTCATACTTTTAGCTTTAGCTTTTGGTACACATTTTGGATATTTACGTTTACTCTCGCCTTTGGCTGACTTTCTGCCACAAGGCTGGTACTTTCCTTTCTTCTTTGGAGCACCAATATCTACCCATTGTTCTTTAAACCACTTGGTTAATCCACCTCTAGGTTTACTAGCCACTTCTATACCCTCCTCCGCGCTTTTTATAAGTTCTAACTAACCAACCATTGGCGTACGCAGAAGGATAGACCTTAAATTTGCGTTTTGCTTCTGCTTTTACTCTTGCGTAAAGAGCTGGGTTAGTAGGTTTTGCACCACTTTTCTTTTTAGCTTTTTTCTTTTTAGGTCCTGCCACGATTATCCCTCCTGGGAACTGATTTATAACGATTCATTTTTTTAGCAAATCTTTTCATGTTAGTAGGGTGAGGGGCATTTATGCCTGCGCAAGGTTTCTTCACCCTAATTTTACCCCTCTGCCTATTAATACATCAGCAAAAGTAGTTTCTCCATCCTCATTTAAATCAGGAAAATTAGCACTTTCACCCGTAGTAGGCTCTAGTTTCTTTTCTTGAGTGTCCATATCACCTATTTTTCCTGGACCTTTGTTCGTCATTTTTCTAGTTGCCATTTACTTTGCCTCTTTTTTATCAGTTTTAGGTACTAAATACTGGTTATCTACTCCTGCTATCTTTAGTAACTCAGAATCAGGTAATCTTTCTAGCTGTTCTATAGAATCTACATTAATATTGATTTGAGTTCCATTCTCAGAAGTAAACAAACCGTGAAGTTTACATAAAGAATCTACAACGCGCGTTTCTTCGGTTGCATTTACAGATTTTCGGTGTGCTTCTAAGTACATAGAAGTAGCCTGAGTTTTATCAAATTTTACTTGTTCGCGCATATCTTTGCGCAAATATGTGATTGCATTTTGAATTTTGGGTCGTTTAAAAACCTTGTACACATGTTCAGGGTCAACGTACCCCGCAGCACGGCCCGCGGCTGCTTTTGTCATCCCACGTATGTAGAACAGTATTAAACGCTCTTCTTGAACCGATAGTTCGTTTAATTTTATATCCATATAAGGATAATGGGACTGCATTTCAGCTCTATCCATATCAGTGAGTTCTGGTTTTTCTACGCTTTTACTCATCTGCAATTAATTATAGAGCACGAAAGTGCTTTTTGTGAAATTTTTTGTAGAAATTTTTTTGTGAAAATTTTTTTCAGCACCGCGCGGGCAGGGTCCTACTATCACTGCTACACCCTACCCCCTTCCCCCTTTTTAGATATTGGAACCTTGTTTTACTTTTTTCGCACTTGGAACCTTGTCCAAAATGTAGCAGTTAGTAACATTCGCTATCGCTCATGGACTCTTTATGTTCTAAAGAACATTCGCTCGCGCTTAGGGCTCGCTCAGCTATTTATATTTATCCTGTAAGAACTCGATTCTTTCTATACTCCTTGGAGGATCAGTAACCTATGATGTAATCGTAGCGTTGGTCGGGGACCAACGTATATGGGGTTGAGTGTAATATTGGGTGACTCGGAAAAAAAACCGTCTGAAGCATAGAGCTGAGATGACAAGCCGTTGGTTTTTGATAGCCTTATCAGCATATCGGTTCCACGCACCCCCTCTCCCCAGTATTACTATCATTAACTATCTAGCTAAAAGGAGAATAAAATGGCAGATAACAAGAAGCCCGCTTACAGGGCAGTAACATACTTCCCAGTCGAAGGTAGAGATACCGATGAAGCTGTAGAAGTAGGCGCAGTATGGATATCTGAAAAAGGGGATATGTCTTTATCTTTCAAATCAGGTATTACCCTTCCACGAGATGGCTATAAGTACAAACAAATATGGCTATTCTCCACAGATAAGAAAAGGGGATCATCATGACTCTTATCAAAAAAACAAAAGCACTAGGTGGCAAAGCTCTCAACGGCTTAGTAGATACCTCGCCTAAAGCTTTCATCAAAGGTATCTACAACGGTACGGGCAAAGCAGTAGAGCTCGGCTTCGTAGCAACTGGCGCTATGGCAGAATTAGTTTCTCATACTATATCATCTAGTAAAGAATCTAGTTCGACTGTCGGTAGTAAAGTAAAACAAAACTTTACCGCTGGTAGAGCACTAGCTAAAGAAGCTCTCAATCCTAAAAAGCCTATGGCTACTAGACGAGAGCAACCCGCTCCACAACAACAAGAGTTTGACTTCGATAGCTAAGTTAACTCTAGGTATCTACTGACCTTGGCAGTAGAGGGTGTCGCCCGAACGACCACGCTGGGATGAAAAGCCCAGCACCTAATTACTATCATCAATTAACTAA
>Ga0208159_1000405_pt1 | contig 17619 bp, 17 predicted proteins | sample 9_EtaG_FD_184082 | JGI IMG/M metagenome (GOLD analysis project Ga0208159, IMG submission 184082) | Marine viral communities from the Subarctic Pacific Ocean - 9_ETSP_OMZ_AT15188 metaG (SPAdes) (version 2) | ecosystem: Environmental > Aquatic > Marine > Oceanic | place: Pacific Ocean | collected... | reverse complement strand
ATGCCGAATACAAGACCTTGGTCAAAGCTGCCAGCAACACAAAGTATGTTGCTATAAAGCAGGGCAAAGGTGAGAAACGAGCATACACATTTCTTGATCGCGCAATACTACTGAACCCAAAAGATCAAAATCTTAGTGAGACTGAGATGCAGGCTCTTTTGGAAGAAGAGGCGATTGCAGAGATGTTCCGCGCCTATGCGGATGGTCGCCTCAAGATAGTCGGCAAACCGAAGAACCTACTCGACAGGATAGTCAAGTTCTTCAAGGCTCTTGGTGGCGCTCACTTTGATGAGGGCTTTGACTCTGCGGCATCAATCTTTGAGAACATACAGACGCAGGACAAAACCAAGCAGCTAGGCACTAGAAAGCGTGGGCAGTTCACGCCGCCAAAGAGCAACGCAAAGTATTCTACTGCTGGCGTGGTGGCTGGCTATATTGAGCCTGACAGGGGCAACATAGAGCGCATCAATCAGTCTTTCAAAGATGTAACCAAACGCATCGATGAAATGACAGAGGCTGCCAAGAAACTAGTCAATAACGAAATTGATTACGAGACCTATGACAGGCTGGTCAACGATGTAAAGCCTATCATGCCCTACAAGACCGTACCCGCACCGGCAACAATAGAAGAAATGCGGGATGGGTTGCAGGCTAATCAGCTAGAAAAGCTCAATCAGTCGTCATCTATCCCAGAAGGCACTGAAGTGCAGTTGCGCTTAGATATTCCAGCTTACAGGGACAATGGCGTTTGGATTCCTACCATACATGGGACAAACGCAACCGTGCCTTTGGGCTTCAAAAGAAATCAAGTAATAGCCCACGAGAGCGTGGCTATTGTTAATAACGCAGATCTTCTAATGAAAGAGGGCTTACAGAGGGCAGGTCTGAGGATAGCCGCAGGGGCTGCCAAGGGTCCGTATGCCACAATAACAGGCAGCTTAGAGCAAACAACGCCTGACGCAGCATTTGTAGAAGCGCAGAGAGCGTTGAATGACCCAAGCTATGTGCAAGTTGGATTTGATCCATTTAGGCACTCGTATTTTTACGACAGGATGACGACACAGCCGGTGATTGGGGCCGACAGAGTGATACAGGTTGGGCCACTCGTTTTGGCAAAGAACCCTGTATTCGCGCCGAAGAAGGACTTCCTGTACTCAACACAAAAAAGCACTATCGAACCCTTCAGATCAACGCCTGAAAGGGTTAAGGCAAATGTTGCCAAGTCTCAGTTAGGCATCAGTCAAAAGCTGGCTCAAGCATCTGTCCTTCACAGGATTGATGAGAACAGCAATTTTATTGACACGCGGGCATTCAACGAAAAGGGAAAGCCTATAACCATTCGCGTCCCTACCGCTTTAAAAATGCTTCAGGAAGAATCAGGCAATGTTGTTCTAGACCCCAGCAATAAAGATGACTTTGATAAAATAGTTATGATTATGGCGGCTGAGGCAGAGGCTTCACTGCGTGGAGACAAGAGTGCGATTGGTTGGTACGAAGATAAGATAGCAACAATGTTTGACTTTATTTCCAGCATAAAAGCTGGGAATGAAACGATGTTCCCTGAAATCGGATCAGAGCCAGACCACAAGGCAGCGTTCACATTTGCTATGGCAGTAACATCTAACGGTGTTGCCGTAACAGACAACTTCAAATACGCGGCAGAGCAATATAAGGGCTGGCGCGAAACAGGAAGGTTCCCAGTAAAGGGGTTTGGTAAGCAGGCTCAGGAAGCCATGCGAAAGGCCTTCTTGTTTTACAATTCGCTGAAGGACTCAGGCAAGACAGACGTTGATATACAATCCTATCTAAGCCAGAAAACAACTGTAAGTGAGTTAAAAAAGTTACCCATATTTAAGGAACTGGGAATATCGGTGCCTAGTGGAGAACTGGCATCTACAGAAGTTAGCATTGCTTTTATACTCGGTCCTAAAATAGGCAACGGCTTCTACATGAACCTTAATGGTGACTTCAATCCACTTACAATGGATTTGTGGTGGATGCGTATGTGGAACCGCATCATTGGCAAGCCATTCAAAGAGCCTACTGATGCCACCAACAAGAAGAACAGAAAAAGAATACAAGACGCTCTTGAGGGTGATCTCAACGAGTATGAGCGGCGCACTATCGAAGAGACCATGCTTGATGAGGGCCTTGATTCAATAGAGGGGCAAAATGTAGATCAATTCGCTGTTGCCTTGAATGCTAAATTCCAAAGAGAGTTTGGAAGGTACGGGGCATCTGAGGCTGATCTAAGGCCTATTAAGACGGAGCTTTTCAAGGCAGCAGATACACACTCACAAAACCTAAGCGGAAAGTTTGAGCAGGCGACTCCAAGAAACGGAACAGAAAGATCCGTGATGAGAGCCGCAGCAGAAAGTTCTAGGGAACTTTTGAAAGAGAAGACCGGCATCGATATCAACAATGCCGATTTTCAGGCCCTCATGTGGTATCATGAGAAAAGGCTTCTCGCTTCCATGGGCGTTGGCAGAGGGCGCGGATCGGACAATGATTATGTTGACGGAGCCATTGATTATGCAAGGAATGAAGGATTTACAGATGAACAAATCGCAGAAGCACTCCCCCCAACAGACAGAGACAGAATCTATCCTGACTCAGGTGCCAGACGACCGGATGAAGGAATTAGCAGACAGTCTGCTGAAAGCGATACCGCCGCAAACCTCAAGTACAGCGTCAGCCCAGCAAAAGCTGCGGCCATCGCCGTCAGGATTGGTGCAGGGGATAATGGACGAGTATGGCGTAGGAAGAGATCAAGCCGAGAAGTGGGCCAATATGATGTAGCTGCTGAGTACAAGATAGCTCCATATGCCGCAAGACTATTTAACGAACAGGGCGTAAAGACTCCAGCCATATTTGAGTTGGCTCAAACGATGAGGTCAGCACAGCAGTTTGCTGATGCTATTGACAGAGCTAGAATAGCTCAAGGTCCAATAGGCTCATCTGTATATGTTTATCCTGTAGAAACAAATGCGAATGAAACAGGCTATGCAGACATGCGCCTGTTCCTCACAAGAGATGGTAAAGCTGGCTTTGCCCTAAAAGAGGGTGAGATAGATGGCCTTGTTGACATCGTCTCTGTATTCAACACCCCAGACGCATACAGGGGATTTTCATATCCTGCTATCAGGCTGGCAGTTGATGAGGGTGGAAACAAGCTAGACGCTTTTGACACTTTCCTGCCGGGCGTATACAGCGCAAATGGATTCACCATTAGATCCCGCACAACATGGAATGATGAGTTTGCTCCAGATGGCTGGGATAAAGAAGAATATTCAGACTTCAACAATGGTGAGCCTGACGTTGTATTTATGTACTACAACCCTAAGAGGCGGTTTACATACAAGAATGGCGATCAAGAAGGGGAAGTGTTCCTAGATTATGATGATGCTGTAGACGCTCAGAACGGCGCTGCTTTAAATCCTGCTTCTATAAATAGACAGCTAGATATCAGCCGTGCAGAGGTGATACAGCTTCTTGAAAACGAAGAGGCGACTCTAGGTGAGATAACACCAGAGCAAGAGCAGGAACTAAAGTCCGTAATGGACATGTTAGAGACGCTTCCGAAGTCAACAAAGAAGTTCTCAACAGCGCCATCAAATGCTTTTGCCACTATAAACGCTCCCAAAAAGTTTCCTAGGTTTGAGAAATATGACTCACTCTTTGGCATAATAAAAGAAAACAACAATATGATTCCTGTTCTTTTCTTTGCAGGAAATCACGGTGTGGACCCTTCTGGCAGGCCTTTTGGATTTGGAAAGTATCACATACAGGAACGCGGCCATGAGAGAGAGATCGTAGAGAACTCAAAGTTCCCTGACGTAGAGACTGCTGTGCAACAGTTGATGTTCGCTTGGCACAAGCAGGGTCATAAAGACGGCCCCAATGTTGTTTCTTTCCCCGATGGCGGCGGTGGCCCAGCGGTCAGTGACTCCTTCATACCTATGGGCAAAAGAGATTTAAGACTAGAGTGGTTGCGGCCATCTCATAGCTCTCCAAGAATCGCACTATCTCTTCAATATGGAAGGCTTCAAGACCCTGAAATTCTTTCTCAGTTTGGGTTTAAAAATCCCGTTGGTGTTTATTCAGTAAGAACCACCTATCCAGATTTGAAGTCAAAGAAACTCAGCAGATCATTCTCAAGAACATCATTTGCGAATGTAGACACTGGATCTACAGACTTCATCGTTAATCATAATAACAATCACATTTCATATTCTGCCGCGCATAACACCATATCTAAAATTCTAGGATTAGGTGGCTTGGTAAGTGATCAAAAAGCAAAGGACATATCTCAGTCCTTCATTACTAAGTTTCAAGACACCTTCTTGCCAGTCGGTGTGATGATTGACAATTTGAAGAAGCAGGGCATGACCATCACTGATGGTATGGACACATATCTTCAAGAGACACTGTTCCACGGCAAGACAGGAGACATACTTAACTCAAAACAAAAAGATATGTACGAGCCTCTTGCAAGGCTTGTCAAAGATCTAGAAGTTTCTGACGCTGAGTTTTCTAGACTGACCGGGAGAGGTTTCAACAGTGATTTTGAGGGCGGTAACTACGCTGCTAAATCATTCAAAGAAACTGGTAGCAAGAGACTAGCTATAGTTGACGCATATCTGTACGCGCTTCATGCCAAAGAGAGAAACGCATATATCAGATCGATCAACAACGATCTTAATAATGGATCTGGTATGACAGATGCTGAGGCAGACTACATTCTGTCTTGGGTTGACTCTCTTGGGTCAGGCAACAAGCAGATTATAGCTGACGTACAGCAGAGAGTCCGTCAGGTGATTGATGATACAAATGCAATCAGGGTTGCATCTGGCCTCACCCCAGACTTCAACAGCAACGAGCCTCTTGTTTTAGAGAGCGGAGAGATTGTACAGCCTCCACAATATGAAAACTATGTTCCTCTCAGGGGGATATTTGATGCAGACGGTGAGGCAACAGAGGACGCCTCCTACACAAGATCTGCAACCACTCAAGGATACTCTGTGCGCGGCAGGGAAGACAGGCGGGCTTTAGGCCGTCAAGAGTATGCGACCAACATACTTGCGGCCGCGTTCTTACAAAATCAAAATGCTGTTATCAGGTCTGAGAGAAATAAAGTTGGCTTGTCTTTCCTTAATCTATTAAGGGCTGATGAGCGTCTTACTAGTCAGTTTGCAGAGGAGATAGAAAGTGTCCCCCTCACCAGAGGATTAGTAAAGGGTTCCGTCAGGACTATAGTAGATAGAAACGCTCTGAACGACCCTAACATCATCACTGTCAAAGAAGATGGAAAGCACGTTTACATACGGGTGAGAGACCAGAGGCTTGCCAATGCCCTAAAGGGTGGCGCTGGTGTTTCTTCCCAGACATCAAACGCTGTGGTCAGAGGCCTTGGAAAGATCAATAGATATCTTTCCAACATCAACACATCTTTGAACCCAGAGTTCTTCATCACCAACATGCTCAGGGATATTCAGACCGCTGGTGTGAATATTAACCAGTATGAAGAGAAGGGCATTGTCTCAGAAGTTAGACGTAACTTTATTGATGCCTTTAAGTCTGTAAGGCAAGTCGTTAGAGAGGATATAGACGCCGTTGATGATCCAAGCATACCTGTGTCAGAACTAACAGGCGCGGCTCTATTCAGAAGATTTCAGAGGGCCGGTGGTCAGAACGCAACAAACCAGATCAGTGATCTCAGTGATCAAATCGCTAACATCAAGAAGCTGACAGACGACATCGCAGAGCAGGGGGCAAGAGGTCAGTGGAACGCTGTTAAGAACAGCTTTGTTGGCAAGAAGACTGGCTCAATGTTGAAGCTCTTAGAGGACTACAACACCGTTGTTGAGAACGCTATTCGCGTAGCTACATTTAAGGCTTTGGCTCCAAGGATTGGAGAACAGAGAGCAGCTTTTGCCGCTCGTAATGTCACGGTGGATTTTGCCAAGGGTGGTGAATACAAGACCCTGATGAACTCCATGTACCTATTCTACAACGCATCACTGCAAGGCTCATTCGCCATGCTGAGTGCGGCAGCAAGGTCCAAGAAGGTTCGCAAAATATGGGTTGGTCTCATGGTAGCTGGCGTGTTGCAAGATCAGCTTCTTGCTCTTACCTCAGACGAGGATGAGGACGGTCAGCTTATGGCTGATAAAATACCGGACTATATTCTGGAACATAACCTTGTATTCAGAGATCCGTTTGGCATTACGGAGCGGTCTCACATAGTTATACCTATGCCGTATGGTCTCAATATGGCTGTTAATATAGGTCGTTCTTTGAGCAGGGCGTCCAGAGGTGGGTACACGCCAGCAGAGGCAGCGGACTCAGCAATGATGACCATGATAGACACTCTCAATCCACTTGGCGGCACAGAGAGTTTTATTAACTTTGTTATGCCCACTGTTGTTGATCCTGTCATCGATCTCTACGAGAACGAGGACTTTGCCAACAAGCCGATATACAAAGAGACATCACCATTTGATCCTACGCCTCCGCCAGACAGCCAACTCTACTGGTCAACCACATCCCCATCAGCGAAGTGGATTGCCCAGTGGCTGAACAGCCTAGATGGATCGACGGTAGAGAAAGGCACTCTTGATGTGTCTCCAGATGTCATTGAGTTCTGGGTAGATTACCTGACAGGTGGCATTGGAAGGTTTGTCCAGAGATCAGGTGACTTTGCATTCTCTACGCTGCCCAAAGCCGTAGAAGACGGCTTCACAGATGAGATGATCAGGCAGGTGCCTTTCGGCAGGAAAATCGTGTATTCAGTTTCTGAAAGAGAGGACTTGGGTTCGTTTATAGATAAGAGAGACAGAGTTCTTCAAGCTAGAGAAGTTTTGAATGACGCTGTAAAAAGAGGCGACTCAAATCTAATACAAAGAGCCAGATCAAAGTATAAAGATGAACTGAAAATAGCTGGTGTTATCAAGTCTATAAACAATGGACGTAACAGTCTTTTGCGTAGAATGGCTCAAATAAAAGACAATCCAAGAATACCAGAAGAGCAAAAAAGTAAAATAATAGAAAGAATGAGCAAGCAGGTAGATGCCTTAATTCTTAGAGGCAATATCATTATGAAGACCTTATAGCCCCCCCAAAGGGGAGGCTAAAGTTATAGGTAACTTTTAGTTTTACCAACAAACAGATTACCGTTTGTATTTATGCTCATGAACTCATAATTATGCTGCTTCTTCTTTTTCGTCCCGAAGCACACGCACCATATCTTCAATGGGCGTCATATCAAGACCGATATTTTCGGCAGATCCACGATAGCGATTGAGCCACGCGGCAAGCTGAACACCAGCCTGACGGCGTAACTCAGCCTGAGCCTCTTCATCACTAGGATCAAAAGGCTCATATCCACCACCATCCTTACGCCCCTTCACAGGAGAGATGTATGCTGGATATTCAGTTACCTTGACAGATGCAACACCACTCTCAATGACCTCAGTCTTTGCAATAATGCGAAGACCACTAGCCATATCACGAGCCATGTCGATACGATACTGACGAGCAGCATGTTCATCAGTCATTCCATAGAAAGCTGCATAGGCTTCATGCTCAGGCTGACCAGCAAGCCAGTCAACAAACTCATCAGCCCGAAACGTATTCAGTCCAGTGGATGCAAGATATTCATCAATGATCCGCTGTTTAGTGTCTTTAGAAAAGCGTACTGATTTCTTCATTTTAATCTCCCTTTGTACAAAGTTTTATGTCTTGCCAATCCGTGACGAGACCCAACATTACTCACCTAGACCGACATGCCAGATCACATCTCGCCTCGCCGTTCCAGACCCCGACTTGACCGCCTCGCCTCGCCAAAACCCACCGTACCAGACCTAACGTCACCCAACCTTAACTCAACCGCCATGACCCACCAAGCCACACCTTTCCGTACCCCGACGCATCAGACCAAGACCGTCTTGCCCAAACTTGCCCAGTCGAACCTTACGCGACCCAACCGAAACGCACCATAACCGTCTAGACTTGCCGCACATAACCGGACCTCAACAAGCCATACCGAAACCGCCATGCCTAGAGACGCCTAGACCTACCAGCCCTGACCATACCGAGACCGCCTTGACCCACCTAGCCGTAACAGGCCGTGCCTAGACCGCCTCGCCATACCAGTCCTAAACATATTTAACCGCGACCCTTGAGAAGGGCGAATATCGCCCCTCTCTAATTTAAAAGTTACAGGTAACTAAGCTGCCCGACGAAGACGCTCTTCCTGTAAGAACTCCATGAGTTCTGCCGTCTGCTCATCTGCATACATTGGCTGATCCATAGACAACTTCTGAACCTCACGATCTTCCTGAGTTATCAGATCCCATGCTTCCTGATGGTCTCCCATGTCCTCAGCGCCAGCGACTGCAAAGGTGCCGTAAGAGCCACGGCCCTTTTCCTGACGGAAGTCACCGATACCAACGATAGCACCTGCGTTAGACAGAAGAGATACAATGGAGTGTGCGCTCAGTGTAGGAACGACATACTTGATCTCAACTTCTGCACACCACTGGGGGAGATATGCACGAGTACGCACATCAGGCGTCTTGTTCATATCGGCAGACCGGACAATATCCATCTTCAAGAAAGGCTTGCCCCAGATCTGAATGTGACTTTCGGGAAGGAAGATCAGACGCTGAACGCTGGTCTTTGTAATGCCGCCAGTCTCAAGTGCGGCAGTAGCCATAGCACCCTTAACGCCAGCGGCAGGAAAGCAAAGATAAGTGCTACCAGTATCTTTCTTGTAGACACTGTCGCGGAACTCAGCTTCTGGGTTGTGCTTGATGTCCTTCTTCTGAGCAGCGGTTTTCTTGCCGCCACCAACCAAAAGATCACGCCATGCCTTAGCACCCATAGAGTTGAAATACATTGGTGTCTGACCAATCATACGTAACTTGATATGTCCCTGCTTTAATGCGTGTATTTCCATAGTCTCAGTAGTCTTTTTCGATACAGCCATAACGGCCTCCTTTCGTATCGGTTTCTATGTTTATAGAGATAATACACCTATATAGCAGTGTCAACCCCTATAAACACATTATTTTACATTATTTTTCATCAGTGGTCATTTCCACATTTCCATAGGCTTCTTTACCAGCTTGTTCAGCATCGTCTTCACCTTTGGATTTGTAGTCTATCCAGTTGATGATCTGCGTCCTTGTCCATCGCCTTGGTTGTTTAAAAGCTGGCTCTGGGAAAGACACATCGGTGGTTCGGATCTTGTATAGAGACGTTCTGGACATGGATAGCATTGCCGCTAATCCATTTACGTCCAGCAGTTCAGCCTCTACCTTGCCATCCCTGCTTTTTTCCATCGTTCATACTCCTCAATTAACGCTTTGAACTTTTCTCTAGCTTCTGAGTTGTTGTTAAACTCAGTTCTAGATTTTATGCCAAGCCTACTTCTAAGAACTTCAGCCACGGCATCCTCTCCACCAGACACTCCAAGAAACACTGCAAACTCATCGTTTCTACAAAGCATACCTGCGCTGGCGATCATGGTCTTTATCTCCCTTTGTTGATCAGATACCTCTGGCTCATCCTGATCATTAAGTTTGACCATCGCCACCATATAGCGAGAGCCTACCCAATCTGTGTGTAGGCTAGGTGGACATTCGTTCGGATGCAGGGATAAACGAAGAGTGATGCCATTCTTGTCTTGCGACATAGATATTTTGACAGCCTCAAAGTTTACCGCCGCATCTCTAACTTGTTCCATTGTCGTCCTCGTGAATACGCTTGGCCTTTACGCCAACAGCCTCGACAAATCCCAAGCCTTTTGCGTCTGTTGATTTGTGACGTTTCTTGATCCTATTTCTTGCTACTGCCAGAGCATGATCATCATTCATGGCCTTGACCTTGTAACTTTTTGCATAGGTAACATGCAACGTAACATCAAACGTCTGATAATATTGATATCCGGGTGGCAATTTATCATTCACTAGATTTTCATTATTTTTCATCGAAAGTCTCCCAATTATATTTAGCCCACTCAACAGGATCTATTCCTTTAAGATCCCACCAAGTTCTTTCATCACCGTAATGGTGAAGTTTCATGTGACACGAGTGACACAGAGGAACGCACCAGTTGTCTCCCACTTTCATTCCCATAGCGTTAGGCTCTGCGAACATAATATGATGCGCCTCTGCGTCATACCCACAGACCAAGCAAGGGCTACCTCGCAAGGACTGTAGATATTTCTTTGATCTGACCCGCTTAGAACGGAGGGTCATCATCAATTACTTGTGCAGGTGAAGAGTTGTTTGAGTATTGCCCACGCTCTTCATGCTTGGACCCTCTCAAAGACAAGAATGTATCGCCTGTCTTCTTGGCTTGTTTTTTCCAGCCAGCGAGAGATACTTTTGGCTTCTCTACACCTCTCTCCATCTGAGCAACAAGGTCATTGACGACCTCATCAGATAACTCAAGGTTCCCTGTGTAATCAGGGGATGTTGGTTTTGTTTTCTTTTTATTAGCAAACAAAACCCCAGAAGGTGGATATTCACTCATGCTGCTTCTCCTTTCTTTTTCAGCATTTCACTACGCGCAGTAAAGTTACCTAGAACTTTCTGGTATAGTTTCTCATTGCCCTTCTTTAAAACTTCTAGAGCATCTTTGTTTTTGCCCCAAAATTCTCGAAGGGTTTCTACATCTGTGCATTCTGGTATGAATGTTTCAAAGACTTCAGCTACCAAGTCTAAGCCTTCAACAACTTTTTCATCGCCGTTGTGAGACTTCACAACAACCTTTGCTTCAGTTCCTTGAGGAAGATCCTCACCAGCATAGATGTAGTGTCCAAGTCCGTGCATGGCACAACATTTAGCTAAACACCTTTGCAAAGCAGTGTTGACTTGAAAGCTATCTGGGTTTTGTACAGCTTTGTTCTTGTAATCAAGAACAGGCATCAACTCAGTCTGCTCCTCGTCTCCAATACGAACAGTCACCATGACATAGGAATAACCATGTTCATCTCGCGTGTATGGTAGGCCACGATCAGGACGGTCTGGATTGTCCAGATAAGTCTCCGTAGTCCATATATGCTTGATGAACTTGGCTTGCGGATAGTGATCTTTCACCTTTCCCCACGCCCATGCCCAACTCAGATAAGTTAGTCCATTTTTTTCCTCAGTGTGCTTTGACACATCGACCTTTGATAAGGTCTCCCAAATACTGCTCATTTTTGATCTCCTGTATATTGTGAGCAAAATGTGGCAACACCGCAGTAGTTGCCGTTACATCGGACATATTCACCTTCACGGTGTTCTATCTCCAAATTAGTTTGATCCCCGATAAACTCGTGCGCTGATGTTTCGTTGTCGAACACTCTCTGCGCTCTCTTGTTACCCTTCTTTTTTACAGCCCATGCTTCACCGCGTTTCCATCTGTCTTCATCACTGCACTCAGGCAATTCATTGCCCAAGTCGAAAGCGATCTGAGCCTCTTGATGCAAGGCCACTCTGTCGCCCACATAGCGGTCTCTCTTGGACTTAGGCCACAGGGGTACGTCTATGGTTATTACAGGGGCTTGTGGGTAGTCTGGACGCCGCCCAGCCTCCCTTCTATTCCAGTCTCTAAGTATCGCTACGACCTGTAACGACTTGACCGGCATTTTCTTGGCATGTTCCACAAGGTATGCGTAACAGTTTAGTTGATACTCCCACTCGACCTTGCCATGTATCACAGACCACACGCTGGTGACCTTGTAGTCACTGATGCGTATGGCATTGCCATCGGTTCTCTGATGATCAATAGCACCAGACAGAACCCAGTCATTCACAGTTTCAAACAGCCGCTCTTCTATCGTGACATCATCATCAGAAGATGCACTCTCAAGAACATGATGCACGGCGGTGCCAAACAAAGGCCATATCATGTCACTGACATCGGATGTCATATGATCACGATGCCGATCACGCATTAGTCGTATGCGTGGGCTATCAATAACTGAAGTAACAGATATGTCAGCCTTGCCTTTGGAATATTTATCGTTCCGTGCAAAGTTGACAAAGGACTGTGGAAGCCCATAATCATTCGTAATTTTCATCTATACTCTCCCAAGTACATAGTGCAGGATAATGCGGTTGTTAATACATGTCAATAGGTGGTTTTAAATGATCTCTAATTATTGTCAGTTTGTTATCGAGGGGGAGCCAGCTTCCAAATCAAACAGTCGAAAGATTGTTTCTTTCGGGAAAAGACCGGCGCTTATCAAAAGCGAGAAGGCGCGAAATTATGAAAAGATATTTCAGTCTCAATGCCCAAGTCTAAGTGAAATGATGGAGGGCGACTTGGCCGTTCACATGAAAATATTTTATGCCAGCAGAAGGCCTGATCTTGATGAAAGCCTCGTATTAGATTTGATGCAAGGTTTCATCTACAAAAATGACAGGCAGGTAAAGCACAAGAATGTTTTCTGGGGATTGGACAAAGAGAGGCCAAGATGTGTCATTAGAGTTTGCCCCATCGAAGGTGATTTGATACCAGAATATTTAGAGGCAAGTTAAAATCATAATATATTATAATATATAGCAAGTGATTATAACCCATCCGTCAAGCCATGTTGACATCACCCTTCTCTGGACATAATGTTTGAGATGTTCTGGGAGGGACATGATATGAAACAGGAAAATTCACTACAAAATGATGCGTCTAGATTAGGCACCGGCCAACACAGAGTTCGGTGTCCATTTTGCTCGTCTACGAGGCGAAACAAAATATCAAAAGATATGGCAATTAATGTTGAGACAGATCAGGTTCTCTACAACTGCCATCATTGCGAAGAGTCTGGAAAAATAAAAATAGAAAACCGAGAGGTGAGGGCGAGGAGAACTTACATGCAACTGGTTTCCAAAGAAAGTTACATGGAACTTTCAAATAAATCAGTGGCTTGGCTCAAAACAAGAGGCATATCGAAGAAGACCGCAGAGAGGTTAAATCTTAAAACATCGAACACATACATCCGTTCTGTTGAAAAAGAAACAGAGTGCTTGGTATTCCCGTACATCAACAAGGGAACGAATTACGCTTCCAAGATCCGAAGCATTTCTGAGAAGGGTTTTTCATGTAGCGGAAGCCCACAATCTTTTTACAACATCGACAACGTACAGCCTGATGGCGACCTTATAATTTGTGAAGGCGAGATGGATGTTGCCTCATTCGTTGAGGCCGGTTGGACTAGCGTTGTGTCAGTGCCTAACGGTGCGGTTATGAAGGTTGTCGATAATGATATTGATCCAGAAGAGGACAACAAATTTCGTTTCTTGTGGGACGCTAAGGACGAACTTGATAACGCCGGTAGAATAATTATTGCGACAGACGCAGATGGTCCCGGCCAAGCCATGGCAGAAGAAATGGCACGGCGTATAGGCAGGGATCGTTGCTGGAAGGTTGAGTACCCAGAAGACTGCAAGGATGCCAACGATGTTTTGATGAAGCATGGCGCGAAGAAGCTGAACGACATCACGGCATTTTGCAAACCTTGGCCTGTTGCGGGTCTCTACGATGCCGCGCATTTTTACGAAGAACTGGATGAGATATATGATAAGGGGATGGCAAGGGGTCTTGGAACCGGCTACCCCAACCTTGATGAACTCTACAGCGTGGTAGAGGGCCAGCTTACCGTTGTCACTGGGCATCCGTCATGCGGCAAGTCAGAACTTATCGATCAGTTGATGGTAAACCTAGCGGTCAGGCATGATTGGAAATTTGGCATATGCTCGTTTGAGAACGAACCACGACTTCACATAGCCAAGCTGATATCGAAGTATTTTGAGAAGCCGTTTTTTGAGGGTCTGACGCCACGCATGACCAAGGGCGAGTTGGAGAAGGGTAAGCACTTTGTGCAAAAGCATTTCTCTTTTGTCTATCAGGCTGATGGGTCTATGGCGACAATCGATGGGATCATCGAAAGGCTGAAGGTTGCAGTGATGCGTAATGGCATCAAGGGCGCGATCATCGACCCATACAATTACATATCGAAGAAAAGGGATATCCCAGAGACAGACTGGATATCAGATATGCTGACAAAGCTGAGGGTGTTTGCTCAGTCACATGGGATACATCTCTGGTTTGTGGCGCATCCTACGAAGATGATGCGTGATGCTGACGGCAATGTACCGCCACCGAAAGGCTATGATATCTCTGGATCTGCGGCATGGTTTGCAAAAGCAGATGTTGGGTTGACCGTGCATAGGCCGCAACCCGAAGGTACAGAAAGTGAAATTCATATTTGGAAGTGTCGATTTTCATGGGTGGGGCAACAAGGCAAAACTAGCCTTTATTTCAATCCTGTCACTTCAACCTATTCAAAAGATAGGGATGATCCTTTTGAGGATTTGACACCGCCAGAATACGACACGCCATTCTGAGAGGATTGATGATAGTAGTTGTTGACAAATAAAAAGTTATATATAACTTTTGAGGTCACGATCATTTCGTGGTTCCTCCCGAGTACAAACTGAGGTGGCCCTACAAAGGCCACCTCTTTTATTTGGGCGAGGTGCATGGCATGTTCGGAGAACTAAGGGGACATGACCATACTTTTACCGGCATCCTCGCATCACCGTTCAACCTTCCCCTTAGTTTTTCGGTGAGTTCCAGTGCATACGCAGAACAAATCCATTGGGTTGTAGGTCTGCTATATCACCATCTTGAGTGTTACCGATAGTGTATTGTTCGCTATAATTGTCGAAAGTCATGTATGTGACCATGCGTGGCATGGCACCAATCTCGTGACATTCCTTGATGTAGGCTTCTTTGGCCTGTTGGATATTAAGATTGTCACCCATCTCTATCTCTCCTCACTAGTTGGATGATGCCGCCAATGAAAACACCCATGCCGGAATACAAAACAGCCATGCCAATCAAGAAATGATTGTCTGGGTTTTCCATATAGCTTGCCCCAGCGGCGGCTATCATTAGACCCAAGAATATAACGAACGACCATAGAAACATTTGTTTAATCGCTTCCATCTTCCACCTCCGAAAGAATAAATTTACGAAACTCTGATGGGGATAAAGACCCATTAGCTAGTTCAGTGATCACGGTAACAAGAGTAGACGTTTTCAGCCCATCGGCCAAATACTGATCTTGCACTTCATCCTCTGTTACAAATGGTACACCATCGCAGTGCATGTCCACGGCATGTTGAAAGGCATCCAAAGTTAACCATCGGTATGGCGAGGCATAAACAATAAATTCATGCCTATCGTGTCCATTGCGGTGAACGTAATGGGTTGCCTTGCGAATGCCGTCATCATCCTCATGTTCGATGATGGGCTTGTAGGTAAATCCTAAGTAAGCGTAGGATGGCGCGTTATGATGATTGATCATTGGTTCCCTTTCTTTTATCCAACCGCTCTCACGGTCATAGATAGACACTTGATCGACAGTGGGGTTCCACTGACGACCACATAAAACATCGGCAAACACCAAGGCGAAGTGCAGACGAGGGAAGCATCCATAGATGAAACCGTCCTGCAACACCTCAAACCTTGGGCTATCCATCGATACACTAGGCATCTTGCATCCTTTCATAATTACGAAAATCGTTGTCACCATGTTCATCAATCATGACATAGCCCTTGTCGGCCATCTCTTCTCTGATGTGAATGTCCAAGTCTGACATAGAACTACACTTGCCCACAGCATCGCGGTATGCGTCAGAGAATGCCTCACATGTTTTGAATTGTTCATCAGTCATTCTAATCTCCAATCATTTCCATACAACTTTGATGCCCTCAAAATGGCAGTAACCGGCTATGCGGTAAGCCAAGTCTAGGCTGTTATCTTCATCGCTAACCATGTCGCGGAATATCTCAACGATAACTTTTCTTTTTGTTATTATGCTAATCCACACATATAAGTCACCGCCAAAGGGATCGGGCTTAACCCAAGAGCAAGATAAGTCAGTGATCCCAACACTATCAGGTTCTTTTGCAATCATTCCTGCAATACCTGCTATTGCCCACAGCTTGTTTGTTTGTAGCGTTCCATTCATCATTCTGATCTCCATAAAAGGTTACATGTAACTTTTGAGGGCGGCATGACCGCCCCCAATATTGATTAGATATCGAACTGATCGATTACATACTTCTTAACCCTACGATCAAACAGGGCTTTGCAGTCACCTAGATATTGATGGAAGGCATGCACGTTGTTCTGTGCAAGTTTCTTCTCTGTCTCGCTGTAATCCCAGACAGGTTTCTTTGCATCGCTATCACCATGCACCATCAGCCATCCATCCTCGCGGAAAGCCTTCTTTTGATGAATACCAAAAGCCTTGACCTCAAATACTCTGGTCATCTCGCTGTTGATGTTACGAACATCTTTGGGCTTGGCAGAAAGTATGAAACGCAAACCATTAGATGATTTGACTATGGGGATGCCGCGATCAAAAACTGTTTTTCCCCAAGCCGCAGAGACAGTGACATGATTACGAAGCCAGTAATCAGAGCCATCATGGCTAACACCAACTTCATAAGCATTGGGATTGTCGTTAACCTCACCCTTGATGTAAATATTACAACGTGATTTAGGGAATGTCTTATCAAGCACTGAGCCAGCTTCTTTTCGAGAATACTTGTCATGCCTTGCCATTGGCTGATAGGCCGCCCTCTCTTTTCTATCACGTCGAATAGACTGCATACCTTTAGCAAGGTTGTGTATGTATTCATAAAAGGCATCAGAAGCATCGCGGTGCATCATTCTAAGATCATGATCGAACGCCTCAGCATCGCCATTCATGCGATACCTAGAACCCTTCATCGACTCTTTGATATAGGACTGAGGCGCACCCCAGTCCCTTGTTGCCTTAGCGATCTGTTCTGCCGCAAACGACAGAAACTTGTGCTGTTTAACTGTAGTCATATCAATCTCCCATTTTCAGAATGGCAACCTCACCCCATGGGGCTTTGTCGGAGCCGATATCGGTTGAAACCCAAAGCACCGGATAGTCCGGTCTATCGGGAAAGTCGGTGATCTCCAAGTCAGTCAGGACCACCATGTTGTCACAAGGCAGTTGATGCTCTTCAACATAGTTGAATGCTGGTGTTACGCGAGTGCCGCCCCTGCCGCCTAGTGCCACCTTCTCAATGACCTCACCCTGCTCATACCGCTTGACGGTCTGAACCTTGGTATCGAAGGTGATCACTGTGACAGAGTTGGGCTTGTGTTCATCGCTGATCACATTGATCTCACCAAGAAAGTGGGACCACTCAGCATCACTCACAGAGGCTGAACTGTCGCCAAGTATGATGATGTCACCGGCACCCATGCGGTCAATACTAGGCATGTAGATACCTTGATTGAACCAAGCATTCTTCTGTGGTCTGCGCCATGTGTAGTCGTCAGGCTGATCACCACCAATGAAGCGGCTCAGAACATCACGCCAATCGACTTGTGAGCGCCGCATGACCTGCACTAGCTGGTCAATGGCAGATGGCAACTTGCCGACTGACTTAGCGGCGTCAGCGGCCATCATAACGCGGATGTCCATCTCAGCCTCGACCTGCTGGGTCTCAGCCTCTGACATATCTCCACCATCCTCAGCCTCCATCGGCAACACCTCGCCCCAAGTGGGGAAGTCACC
>Ga0208159_1000404_pt1 | contig 17626 bp, 3 predicted proteins | sample 9_EtaG_FD_184082 | JGI IMG/M metagenome (GOLD analysis project Ga0208159, IMG submission 184082) | Marine viral communities from the Subarctic Pacific Ocean - 9_ETSP_OMZ_AT15188 metaG (SPAdes) (version 2) | ecosystem: Environmental > Aquatic > Marine > Oceanic | place: Pacific Ocean | collected... | reverse complement strand
AAATCCATGGCATTGTTGGATATCTGATAAAAAAGGTAGATCAATACATTCTTTATTTAAACAATTAAATTTATCAAAAGACAAATTTGAAAAATTAGGTAAAATAATTGAAAGATCAAAGTATAGAAATCTTTCTACAGAAATAACAAAAAATGAAGAACAAATACAATTACCAGAAGAATTTAAACCACTTTGGTTAAAAAATAATACGCCAGACTATCGTAACGCAATATATTATTTACAAAAACGTGGAATAACAATATTTGATATAATTAGATATAGAATTGGGTATGCTGAAGATGGTTTATATTCTGGTAAAATTATTATCCCTAGTTATGACGAAAACGGTCAATTAAATTATTTTGTATCTAGAGCATTTTATGAAAATGATCCATATAAACATAAAAATCCAAAAGTTTCAAAAGATATAATAGGATTTGGTATGTTAATTAACTGGAATGAACCAATTACATTATGTGAAGGAGCCTTTGACGCAATTACAATTAAAAGAAATGCAATACCATTATTTGGAAAACAAATTAACCCAAAATTACGAATGAAAATTATAGAAGAAGGAGTTAAAGAAATTAATATATGTTTAGATAATGATGCAATTATTAATGCAAAAAATATAGCAAAAACATTTATGGGAGAAGGAATAACTGTACATTTGGTTAAATTAGACAAACAAGATCCGAATGAATTGGGATATAAAAAAATTACTGAAAAAATTCAAGACACGTATCAATTTTCTTTTGAAGAAATGATGCACATGGAAATAAATTCACTATGGAAATAAAAACATTAAAAACAAATATAACTTCAATTGATAAAATATTTCATATATCTGACGTTCATATTCGTACATTAAAACGACATAAAGAATATGAACAAGTATTTGAAAATTTATTTTTACATATAGCACAACATGCAACTGATCAAAGTATTTGTGTATTAACTGGAGATATTGTACATTCAAAATTAGATATGTCACCAGAATTAATTAATATGTTAACTAAGTTCTTTAATGGATTTCATTTACCTACAATTGTTATATTAGGAAATCATGATATGAATTTAAATAATTTATATCGATTGGACGCATTATCTCCAATACTAAATGTTATTAATAATAATAATATACATTTTATAAAAGATAATGGATTATTTAAATTTGCTAACGTTGTATTTAATCATATGGCTGTTGATGTGGCTCCAAAAAATTATATTAAAGCAAAAGATTTTGAAGCTCATTATAAAATAGCATTACATCATGGAGCTGTACATAGTGCTAAAACAGATATTGGATTTCAAATATCAAATGAACATGTAACTACTGAATTATTCGAAGGACATGATTTAACATTACTAGGCGATATACACAAACCTGCACAGTTCTTAAACACTCAAAAAACTATTGGATATCCTGGATCATTAATTCAACAAAACCACGGAGAAGCACTTAATCATGGTATATTAGTATGGGATCTTCCAGATCGTACATCAGAATTTATTGAAATTGAAAATGAATATGGATATGTGACATTTGAAGTAGATAATGGCAAAATTATTAACTCTCCTAAACGTGTTCCTAATAAACCTAGAGTACGAATTAAATTTAATGATACTGATGCATCTGATATCAAAAAATTAATTGCAACTATTAGAAAAAAATATAAAGTTCAAGATATATCTATACAACGTAGTGCAAATCATATTGAAAATAATCAAAATGGATCAATAACTATTGGAAATGTTAGAGATGTAGAACATCAAAATAATCTAATAACACAATTTATAGAAGATAATCATCCAGATGCAGATAAAAAAGAACTTGATGCTATACGACATATTAATAGAACAATTAACTCAAAACTACCAGTTTTAGAATCAGTAAGAAATGTAACTTGGCATCCAGTATCATTTGAATTTAATAATATGTTTTCTTATGGAGAAAATAATAAAGTAGATTTCTCAAAACTGTCAGATGTTATAGGATTATTTGCTGCTAACGCATCTGGTAAATCATCTTTGCTTGATGCAATAACATATACTATATTCGATAAATGTAGTAAAACAAGTAAATCAAAAGAAGTTTTAAATAACAAAAAGTCCGGATTTAAAGGTGTATTTAAATTTATGTTAAATGATAAATTATATACTATTGAAAGAGAAGGAATAACATTAAAACATGGACATGTAAAAGTAAATGTTAATTTTTATAATCAAGATCAAAATTTAAATGGAGAAGAAAGAAGTGATACAAATAAAAGTATTAGGCGATACTTAGGAACATATGATGATTTTATTTTAACTGCATTTTCTTTGCAAGCTGATAATAATAATTTTATAGAAAAATCACAAAGAGAACGAAAAGATTTATTATCGCAATTTTTAGATACTACTGTATTTGAGCAATTATATCATTTAGCATCAGAAGAAATAAAAGAAACGTCTGGTAAGTTAAAAGAATATAAAAAAACAGACTTTGGATCTATTATTAAAGAATCTGACGATATCATTATTGAAAATCAAGATACAATTATTGATTTAGAAAAAACAGATAATGAATTACAAGATTCAAGAAATAATTTACAAAATGAAATTGTAGAATTAATTGAATCCAAACAACCAATGTCATACGAAGGCCCAGATATTAAAGAGTTACAAGATACACAAACATATTTAGAAGAAGATATTGAAAAATTACAAAATAATATTTCAGAATTAGAAGATACAATTAAAATATTAAATAGTCAATGTAAAGTAGGATCTGAATATGACTTTCAAGCAGATTTAAATGTTCTTAATATAAAAAAAGACAACGTTAATAAATCTTTAAAAGAATCCACTAAATGGATACATACACATCAATCAGAACTCATATATTTACAAGAAAAAATTGATCATTTAAAAGATCATGAATATGATCATACATGTAAATATTGTGTTGAAAATATATTTGTAAAGGAAGCTAAAGAAGCAGAAAAACAAATTCCAATAAAAGAAAAAGTTTTATTAAAACAAGAACAAATTCAACGATCTTCTAAAATGAAACTAAATATTTTACAAGACAAAATAGACAAAATTCAAGAAAAACAAGATATTAGAAATAAATTGGATAAACAAGAATTGCAATTACAAGTATTAGAAAGTGATATGCAAACAAAAGAATCAGAATTGGAAACTTGTTTAGAAAGACAAGATCTATTTAAAAAGAACGAATCTGCAATTATTCATAACAAATCAATTGATGAAAAAATATCTAACAAAAAGAAATTAATAACAGATATTGTATCTACATTGAAATCAATTACTGATAAGATTAAATCTAATCATGGCGAAATTGAAGTTGCTAAAACAAAGAAGAAAACAGCGTTAGAACAATTGGATACTTATAAACAATTAGAAACTGAATATAAAGCATATGAATATTATTTACATTCTGTAAAGCGTGATGGTGTTCCTTATGAATTAATTAAAAAAGCATTACCAAAAATTGAAACAGAAATAAACAATGTCTTAAATCAAGTTGTTGATTTCAATATGGTGTTAAATACAGATGGTAAAAATATCAATGGATATATTATATACGATGAAGATAATTTTTGGCCATTAGAATTAACATCTGGAATGGAACGATTTATTTCATCATTAGCAATTCGTGTAGCATTAATTAATGTTTCAGCACTACCAAGACCAAATTTCATAGCAATAGATGAAGGATGGGGTAGTTTAGATAGAGAACATATTTCTGCAGTTACAAATTTATTTGAATATTTTAGAACAAAATTTGATTTTTCTATTATAATATCTCATGTTGAATCTATGAGAGATATGGTAGACAACTTAATTGAAGTAAATAAAATAGAAAATTTTAGCCAGATTCTACATACTTAATATTTATTAAAAAAAGAAGTATGTACGAAAATGCCAAGAAAACGACGATTAAATAATCCCAAATTATCTGACAGACAAGTATTCTTTACTGACACATCAGATACTTCTCCAGATATATTTCGAATAACTGAATTTCCTACAACATTAACTGCAGGAAAAAATGTAATAAAGTTACAAGGAAATCAAAATACATTAGTAACTGGTGCATTTATTGAAATAGAAGTTATAGATGCTAATGGAGATCCAATATACAATGAAATTCTTGATTATTTAGAAGACGACGGATCAAGAGTTATTGTAGTTTATATTTATCCAGATACGCCGGAAGGCGATGCAACAATAATATTAGGTACTGAAATATTTCAACTCAACGGACAATTAGTACCATTTAATTTTCAAAATCGTGTTAATGCAAAATGGTCAAAAATAATACCTGTAACTCCAACTATACAGAATAGTAGTGAAATTATATTTACAAACGAACCTACTATAACTATAGAAGAACAAATAGCTGTACAATTAGATCGATCATTTTCTGGAAGTTTACAAACAACAACATATGATATAGGTACTATACAATACATTGAACGAAATAATGATCCAAAAGTTATTTTAACTGGAGGAAAATTTAATTCTGATATGAAGGGTGGAACATTAACTGTAACAAATCCTATTAATCCTAAACCAGTACCAAATTTTTCTTTAAATTCAACTCCTATTTATACTTCTAAAATATTAAAAGTATTAAATGATACAACACTATCATTAGAAAAACCATTTACATTTACAACTAGCCAAAGTTTATCTATACAAAGATATAATGAATTTGATAATTCTTCATATTCAATTGAATATAATGTATCTCCAAATTTTGCAACAACTCAAAATTCGCAATCATTTGCATTAATGCAAGTTAAGAACTTAGATCCACAATCTGGAGATGTATCTAGATTAAAATTATATGCTAGTAATGATGGAACTATAGGAGATTTTGAATTAATTAATGATATAGACTTAACAGCAACAGAAATATTTGTAGATGCAACTGGTTCTGATTTACCTGATGTTTCTATAGGATTTTTTACATCTCAAAGTTTAATTAATGAATATTGGGAAGGAAAAACATTTTTAGGAAATACTGAAGTAACTGGCCCAACATTAGTTTGGTCAACAAGTTCATTAAATAATGCTATGATAATTAGTAGCTCTACTGACATATCAGCACCAAATAGTGTTCATGTTGTAAAATCTATAGATGCAATTTCTGGAGTTTTTGTTGAAGACTCTCAATATAAAATACAATTTGATGCAATTGCAACACAAATTATTCCAGGACAAGATTCAAAACTTTCTATTTATTTATCTGGATCATCTTTTAATTTTGATGGAACAGATCCATTAAATTTAGAATTACCTATAAAGATAGGAAAAAAAATTGGTGAAATTACTACAACTGCTACAAATCAACGATATGATGATGTTAGTTTTATATTTAATGCTGATCAAGATGGATTAGCATCAATATTTTTTGTAGTAGAAAACGGCCAATGGCAATTATCAGAAATTCAAACATTATCAGACTCAGAATTTGGGTTTACTGAAAATTATACTAGATTACGTACATTAATTCCAAATCATCATAAAAGTAATAATCAATTATCATTTAAATTAGAATATTATAATATTGCTGGTAATAAAAGTAAAACAGTTAGCTTTATAGGAAACAAACCTTTTGAAGGAGGCAATAGATACATTGACGGCGATTTTTCAATGTTAACTGGATCATTAACTGTTGCAGATTCTTTAAATTCAGGTGTAGAAATAGTAGGACTTCAAAATACTGGCTATATTAGATCATTAGGATATGAAGGATTTAATCAAGCAATAACAGGCGGAAGAGGAGGATTTTTATTATTTTCTGGATCTGCTTTACCTCAACAAGCAACAACATCATATGAAGGAGTTGGACTAGAACTTGTTTCTGATGCAAATAATTTCTTTAGATATCGAACAAATCCTAGTATTTTAGATGTACACACTGAAACATTTTTCCTAGGAAATCCTGCAACTCAATTTATTTCTGGAGCTAATGGTCAATTAGAAATATCCTCATCCGGATATCATATACAATCAACTGGAGATATTACTGCATCAAAAATATTAATTGAAGGCGGAACTATTACTGATGACGTTACCATATTAGGATCTGTTTCTGCAAATAGCATATTAACTCCAGCAACAATTGGTGGATCACCATCTACCGCAGCTAATGCGTCAGCTTCTATATCTGATAAAGGATTAGCTATATTTAGATCAGCATCAATAGCAGGATTTGTTATTAATCCTAACGAAATAAGATCTGCAGACTCTGAATTACGACTAAAAGCAGATGGTAATATTACAGCTTCTAGAGTATTATTAGAGGGTGGTACAATTACAGACGGAGTAACTATATTAGGTTCCGTTACAGCAAACAGTATTCAGACACCAGCTACAATTGGAGGATCTCCGTCAACACCAACTAATGCATCATCATCAATATCCGATCAAGGATTAGCTATATTTAGATCTGCATCCATTGGCGGATGGGATATTACTACTGCATCAATACAAGGTGGTAATCTTATAATGAAGCCACAAGGTATTTTGCAAACAAGAGATTTTGCTAGTGGCTTTAAAGGATGGAAAATTTCATCTGAAGGAAATGGTACTGCAGAATTTGAAAATGTAAGAATTAGAGGTACATTAAGAACAACTACATTCGAAAAAGAATCAGTAAACGCAGTTGGCGGTCAATTATGGGTTACTAACGCAACAACAATATCTGGATCAAATGTTACTGCAAATGATACAACAATGTCAGTTGCAAACGCATCCGGATTCACTGTTGGAGAAATATTATTAGCAAAAAAAGTTGATGGAACTGGATTTCAGACAGAATATCTTTTAGTAGAATCTGCATCAGTAGATGGTAATAATTCAAACGCAGATGAAGTGCATGGTAGAATTTATATTCAACGTGGATATGGTTCTGGATCAGCTGGATCATTTGTAGGAGATTTAGCATCAACATCACAATCATATGACGAAGGACAAGTTATAGTTTCAACAGGATTAAGTGGTAGCGGTTATATTAAAATGAACGCAAATCCAAGAGATTCTAATACTCCTTTTATAGATATTGTAGAAAGAACAGGAAGTGGATTATATGATGTTGATTTAAAAGTTCGTTTAGGAGATTTAAGTGGATTAGCAAATTCTGATTATGTATTTGGAAATCCTACACCTGGATTTGGTTTAGCAACAGATAATGTATTTTTACAAGGTGGTATTATAGCTAATACTGGATCTATTGCTGGTATAGAAATGGAATCTAGTAAATTATATATTGGAGCTGGTAATCACGCAAATTCAGATACTGGGTTTTATGTAGATTCAGGATCTAATTTTTCATTAGGTGACAAATTAACATGGGATGGATCAGCTTTAACAGTTAGAGGACAATTACGATTAGAATCAGGACAAACAGTTGATGATGCTATAAATGAAGCAACTGCATCAAATACAGCAAAATCATTAATATTAACAACTGATTCACAAGTAATGGCATTTGCATCAGCTTCATCAAATTTAGCAACACCATCAAATATAATATTTAGTATAGCTCAACAAAATTTAACTGCCAGCATATCAGCAAGTAACGTTACTATCACAACTGCACAAGGAGGAAATGTTACTGGATTTGATTTTGACACAAATAGTATATCATTTAACTCTGCAGGTTTAGTTAGTGGAATTGTAAGTGGTAGTATAACATTTGCAGGAGCATTATCTGGAGGAGGATTAAATTCAGATAAAGATAATTTTCCAGTATCAATTGAAGTTTCTGGAGACTCATTAACAGACACTACGTCGTTATTTAAAGTTGAAGGTGGATCAGCAGGAGCGTCTGGTTCTGACGGAGCAGCAGGTGCAGCTGGAGCAGACGGTATAGATGCAGTAACAGCATTCTTAACAAATGAATCACATACATTCTCTGCAGATGAATCAGGAACTATATCATCATTCGATGGTGGCTCAACTGATATGATTGTCTTTGAAGGTATTACTAATGTAACAAGCAGTTATTCATTTTCCAGAACAAATGGAACAGGAGTTAGTTCTAATATAACAAATAATACTATTACAGTAACAGGATTAACAAGTGATACTGGATCAATTAACATAACAGCAACGAGCGGAAGTACATCATTAACTAAAATCATGTCGTTAGCTAAGTCAAAAGCTGGATCTGACGGAGATCCTGGCAGTAGTGCAAAATTAATTACATTAACAACTGATTCTCAAGTATTTTCATTTCCATCTGCGTCTAGTAGCGATGCAATTGATGACGACATATTATTTATTATTAATCAACAAAATTTAGATTCAGCCGTAGTTTCTAGTAATATTACCATAAAAGATTCTGGCGGTAATACATTAACTAATCCTAGTTTAATAACAGACGTTACATCAGGAACAGGTCAAGTTTCGGGTAGTATTACATTTAGCGGTACAGTTGGAGGGAATAAAACTAAACTTCCTTTAACAATTGAAGTAGCTCGTGATAGTGTTAGTGATACAACTAGAATCTTTAAATTAGAAGGAGGATCATCTGGCTCAGACGGGTCTGATGGAGCAACAGGAGCAGACGGACAAGCATCGATAACTGCATTTTTAACTAATGAGTCTCATACATTTCCAGCTTCTGCAGACGGTACAGTACCAGACTTTTCTACTGGCACTACCGAAATGATAGTATTTTTAGGTTTAGATAATGTTACATCTAGCTTTACATTTACCGGATCTAATTCTAATGGAGTTACTGCTACAAGCTCAAGTAATTCATTAACTGTTACAGGAATGAGTCACGATTCAGGATCTATCAATTTTACCGCAGTTAGTGCTAGTGTTAGTTTAACCAAAACAATGAATTTAGCTAAATCAAAAACAGGTGAATCTGGAAGCACAGCTAAAACATTAGTTTTAACAACCGACTCTCAAGTATTTTCATTTCCTAGTGCCTCTTCAACTACAGCTTTAGATGATGATATATTAATTATAATTAATCAACAAAATTTGTCAGATACTATTGGTACTGGTGATTTAACTATTAAAGATTCATCTGGAACTACATTATCAGATCCTACATTAGTTGCAGATGTAACAAATGGATCTGGCCAAGTATCTGGTAGTATTACTTTTAGTTCAACAGTAAGTAGTACTAAATCAAAATTACCATTAACTATAGAAGTTACAAAAGACGGATTATCAGATACAACAAGGATTTTTAAGTTAGATGGAGGATCTTCTGGTTCTGATGGCGCAGCTGGTGCAGCTGGAGCTGACGGAGCACCTGCAGTTACCGGATTCTTAACAAATGAATCTCATACTTTTCCTGCTGATAGTAGTGGTACTGTATCTAGCTTTGCCGATGGAACTTCTGAAATGATTGTTTTTGTTGGATTAACTAATTCAACTTCTAGTTTTACTTATACTGGATCTAATACAATTGGAGTTACTGCTACTAGTTCTAGCAACGCAATAACAGTTACTGGTATGGCTCATGATTCTGGATCAATTAATTTTACTGCAAACAGTGCTAGTGTTAGTATTACTAAAACAATGACACTTGCTAAATCAAGACAAGGAACACAAGGAGCACAAGGAGATGCAGGAGCCACAGGGCCAACGGGTCCTAATTTTGATTTCTTAACAGGATCATTATCTGAAGTAGATACAACTGGAGGTTTGTCAAAAGGTTTGTTAATGACCTCAACCGTTTTAGGATTCCATGAAGCAATTGCTGAAGGCGATGGAACTAATGCAACTATAAATGATTTTACATCATTTTTAGATAATACAGGTAATTTCTTTATAGGAAAAAATACAGCAGCTCATTTTGCATTTTCTTCTGCATCTGCACAATTATTAATAAGTGGATCTAATGTTGATATACAAACTCCTAAATTCTTTTTAGGAAAAGATGATGTTCAATTTATTTCTGGAGCAAACGGAGAATTAGAAATATCATCATCTGGATATCATATACAACCAACTGGAGATATTACTGCATCTAAATTTTTATTAAGAGGAGGTCGTATAACTAGCGACGTAACAATAGAAGGATCTGTTTCTGCAAATAGTATATTAGTACCTGCAGGATTATCTGTTTCTGAAGCTTCAGCTTCTATATCCGATCAAGGATTGGCTATATTTAGATCAGCCTCAATAGCCGGCTTTACTGTAAGTGAGGAAGAAATAAGATCTGCAAATTCTAATTTAAGATTGAAAGCATCTGGACAAGTTACTGCTTCTACATTATTATTAAATGGAGGAAGTGTAGCAGGTATGCCAGTAAGTAATGATGAAATTGCAGTTGGAAGTGTGTTAAAAATGAAAGATTCTGGCCAGATAACAGGATCTAAAGTTTTATTTGATGGAGGAGATATTGCAGGATTTAATATTAATACAATCGGTATTAAATCTTCAAATAGCAACTTAATATTATCTGCATCAGGACAAATAACAGCATCTGATGCTAATATAACTGGAGATATAGTAGCAAATACAATTACTGCAAACACAGCAGGAACTATTGCAGGGTTTAATATTAATTCAGTTGGTATTAAATCTTCAAATAGTAACTTAATATTATCAGCATCAGGTCAAATAACAGCATCTAACGCACAAATAAGCGGAAAAATTACAGCAACCGAAGGAACAATTGGAAATTGGGATATAATAGGCGACACACTTTCAAGTGTTAATGCCTCTAATAAAGGTATAATATTAGACGCAGATACATCATCTCCAACTATTGAAGTTAGAGAAGATGATAATAATCGTATACGAATATTCCATACTACTGCAACTGATTTTGGTATAATAGGAACGCAAGGAGGTAATAATGTGTTCTTATTAGGAGATCCTGGCGGAAATGGAAATAAAATTTCATCATGGGCATTTGATGATAAAAAATTATCATCTTTTAAAACTTCTACTCAAGATAAATTTGGTATTAGGATAGATGCTGATTATCAATTAATGACATTTCATGGAGATTCCGGCGAAGGTAAGAATAATATAGGTGATAACGATGCAGATAATGTAATGCTTGCGATTGGACAACTTACTGATGATGTATTTGGTATCAAAGGTTTCGACGTTGCAGGAAATAGACTATTTGAATTATCGCCAACACGAAATGTCATCGGCGGATTAACTATATCTGATACAAAATTATCTACAACGTCATATACAATTTCATCATCTACAGATACTAACGATCCTGCATCGTTTATATCATCGTCTCTATTCAAAGTGTCTGCAGGTGGTATAATTACTGGTTCTAGAGTATTACTTGAAGGAGGAGTAGTTGGTGGATTCGAATTATCTACAAATGAGATCAAGTCTTCAAATAATAATCTTAGAATGAAATCGTCAGGACAAATAACTGGTAGTGATGTTTTATTTGATGGTGGTACTATTGGAGGATTTACATTAACATCTGATACTATTACTGGTAGTAATATTGTTATTGATTCTGCAGGAAGTATTCAAACTGCAGATTATGCATCTGATTTAAAAGGTTGGAAAATATCAGCACAAGACAATGGCTTTGCAGAATTTGAAAATGCAAAAATTAGAGGTACATTATCAACTGCAGTATTTGAAAAAGAAACAGTTAATGCGGTTGGAGGACAATTATATGTAGCAAATTCTACAACATTAACTTCATCTGCACTACATACTAGTCCAGATTATCTACCAACCGATACAACAATGTCTGTAGTTAACGTTACTGGATTTTCTATAGGAGAAATATTATCTGCTAAAAAAGTTAGTAGTACTGGTTTTGGTACTGAATATATATTTGTTGAATCTTCATCTAGAAATGATTCAAGTAGCGATGATGACTTTTCTGGAAATATATTTGTACAAAGAGGTTATTCAGGTTCATTACCAGCTGATTCTGGTTTTAGTAGTGCTTCCTTAGGAGACTCTCCAGGAGCAGCACAATCATATTCTGGTTCTCAAGTATTAGTATCAACTGGTAAAGTTGGAAGTGGGTTTATAAGATTAAATGCAAACCCTAATAATCAAGCAACTCCGTTTATTGATATTGTTGAAAGAACAGGATCTGCAATTTATGATATAGCATTAAAAGCTAGACTTGGAGATTTATCTGGATTAGCTGGATCTAGTATAGTATTTGGAAATCAAGCACCAGGATTTGGTTTAGCAACTGACAATGTATATTTGCAAGGAGGCATAACAGCAACATTTGGACAAATAGGTGGATTTGCTATTACGTCTACAGCTATATCATCGTCTAATGACACTTTAATATTAAGAGGAGATACAGGCCAAATAACAGGATCTAAAGTTTTATTAGATGGTGGTGAAATTGCAGGCTTTGATATTAATTCAGTAGGAATAAAAAGTTCGAATAGTAATTTAATTCTGTCAGCATCTGGTAACATAACTGCATCTAATGCAAATATTACCGGTGATATAATAGCAAATACAATTACAGCAAATACTGCAGGAACTATTGCAGGGTTTAATATTAATTCAGTAGGAATAAAAAGTTCCAATAGCAATCTAATATTATCAGCATCTGGTAATATGACTGCGTCAAATGCTCAAATTACAGGAAAAATTGTAGCAGAGTCTGGAACTATAGGTGGATTTAATATTGGAACTGATCTAGACTCAACTTCTGGCACACTAAAATTAAAAGGAGCATTAGGTCAAATAACTGGCTCTAAAGCTTTACTTACTGGCGGAGAAATTGGTGGATTTGATATTAGTACAAATACATTAACTGGTAATGACTCGGGTGGAGAACGAATTCGATTAGATGTCAAATCAGGCGAGTATACCGTTGATGGAGAAGATTCATTTGGAATAATTCTTGGAAGTAATCCTGGCGAATTAATTGATAATACATCATTGCCATTTTTTGCTGCAACAAAAGACGATGGATCTAGAACAATATTTAGGGCAGGCGATGCAAATCAATTTATTAAATTTGATACCGGAGGATCTCCCAAATTATTTATAAGTTCATCTACATATTTCTTAGGAGCAGCAAATCAATTTATATCAGGAGCCAACGGAAATATAGAAATTTCATCATCTAATTTCCATTTAGATAATAATGGTAATGTATCAATGACAGGTACTATTACTGCAACAGCAGGTGATATTGGAGGATTTAATCTTTCTAGCGATGCTATAGCAAGTTCTAATGGTAATCTTGTTTTATCAGGATCTGGTAGAATTACTGCAAGTGCAGGTTTAATTGGAGGATTTGAATTATCTGCTAATAAATTTGAAGGTACTCCAGAAATAATTTCAGTTGTAAGTCAATCTGTAACAAATACAAATGTTAGTTGTTCATTTATAGCTATGAATAATGCACCATCATCAGGTCAACTAAATGTTTCAATAGATTATTTTTCAACATCACAATTAACTAACGATGCAACAGGAAATAAAAATTCTGGACTAGTAGATGTTAATTTTTGGAATGGATTAGCTCAAGCTGGTAACTTATATGTATTAGCAACAGAACAAGGAGAATTTGAAACTCAAAAAGCTTTATTTGCAGAAGTTGATGGAGAAGGTACTCCATTTGCAGCTGTATCAGTCGCAAAAGTTGGAAACTTTGGAACTCCGTCTGCCAAGTTCTTTTCATTAGATGGTTTTATGGTTGCATCTTCTAGTTTTGATGGAGATCTTTATTTTATAAATGATTCAGAATATAGTGACGCAAATAGTCTTATTTTTGTATCTGGAGCAAATCAAACTACAACATTTAATTCAGAAAAACAATCAATATTATTAGATTCAGCAAATAAATCATTATCAATAGCAACAGGTAGTTATACAGATACTGGAATACAATTACAATACAATAATGGTAATCCAAGATTTTTTGTAGGAACAGATACTGGTAGTCATTTTAAATATGATAGTAACATAATATCAATTTCATCTTCAAATTTCAATGTTACTCCTGCAGGAGAAGTATCAGCTAAACAAATAGAATTAACAGATTATGCTAAAGCTGATTATTTTGTATTTAAATTATTAAAAATAAATGTTGCTAATTCTGGTTCATTCTTTGAACAATATACAACGGGAGGAAAAAATTATACTAAATTAGTATTAGATGGATCTTTAGGTGGAGGCATAGCACAGTCTGTTAGAATTGAATGTGTTCCTAATAATCCAATTGGTATGATACAACCACCAATTAAATCAAATAGTCAAGGACATGAAGTTACTATAGAATGTGCTACTAGTGCTGTAGGATATGCAGCTCTTGTCGCAGTTAGTGGTAGTAGTGCATATGCATATGGATTTTATGGAGATGCTGATGATTGGTTTTATCAATTATTTCAAACAAGAGTTTATCCAGCAGGAGGAAGTGTTACATATGGAGGCGGAAGTGTTGGAGATATAGGAGCAGCATCTGGAAGAGTAATGGTACAAAACTCAGGCCAGCGTTTTAGATTTGTTAGATCGGCATATGATTTTAGATTGTTAGGAGTATCAAGTTATGATACAACTGCCGCTGGTACGTTTAACTCTCAAGGGTTAGTGTGTTTTCATTCTGGATTAAAAACTACTAATGGACCTATAGGAATAGGAATTGGAGCTACTTCAAAAGTCACTGCAGGTTATGCTTTAGAAGTCGACAATATTGTTGATAGAAATGGAACTACAACTGATGATGCATATTTTCATGGAAATATTAAAGTAGATGGAGGATTTAGAGATTCATCAGGAGATTTAGGATCTTCTGGTCAAATATTATCTTCTACCGGAACAGGAACAAATTGGATAACTAACTCCGGTGGTGGTGGATCTGGAGATATTGAAGGCGTTACTGCAGGTTCTGGATTAACTGGTGGTGGTACATCTGGAACAGTTACTTTAAATATAGGAGCTGGTACCGGCATCGATGTTGGAGCAGATGATATATCAGTCGATGTATCTGATTTTATGACTAATGGTTCTAATAATAGAGTAGTCACTGCTACCGGAGCAGACGGAATGAATGCCGAAGCAAACATGACATTTGATGGTACTAATTTATTAGTTAGTGATGATTCAAATGCATATGCAAATATTGGTAGAACAAGAGTTGGTTATGCAACTTATAGTGATTATGGATATGTTTCACATAGAGATATGACAGGTGCAGGACAATATGCACTATTACAATCTTCTGTGGGAGATACATTTATAAATGCTGCAACTAGTAAAACTCTTCATTTACGAATAAATAATTCAAGTATAGCAAGTATAACAGCAACTGGACTTGATTTAGCTGTAGGTTTTACTTTAGACGGAAACACTATAACTGGTGTAGATGATTCTGGAGAGTTTACAAATGATGATGCTCATATAATGACATCGGCTGCTGTAGAAGATAAAATATTAGGTTATGGTTATACGGCAAATGCATTGCCTTTAGCTGGTGGTACTATGAGTGGTGCTATTGCTATGGGTAATCAGAACATAACTGGTATTAATAATCTTGTTATAAACGACCCTGGTCCAACTGAAGGTATAAGTTGGAATGGTGGTAACACAAAAATAGTTGAATGTCCAGATGATTTATCAACAAACTCTGCAGGTAACTTACAACTTGTATATAATAGTACTAGAAGATTAACAGTTAATAGTACAGGTATAGATGTAAATGGAGGTGCAGTTATAACTGGATCATTAGAAGTAAGTGGAACAAACTCAAGGATATCCTTAACTAATGCAAACGAAAATATTTCTATGGATGCATCAGGTAACGGACAACTTCATCTAGATGGAAGTGGTTATGGATTTGGTATAGCTCTAGGTAGTTCGGAAGTTGCTTTATATCATAATTCAACAGCTAGAAATCTTGTTCTTGGAACAAATGAAACTGCTAGATTAACAATTGCTGGAAATAGCGGAAATACAACTTGTACAGGAGAATTTACAGCTACCGCATTATTTGCAGGATCGGGTAATAAAATAGGAGCTGATAGCACAGATTATATTTCATTTACAAATAATACTAGGGCAGACATATATATTAACAACTCCAATGAATTTAGATTTGAATCTGATGGTGACTTTCATGCAGATGGAGATGTAATAGCATCATCAACTACTATATCTGATTCTAGATTAAAAGACAATATAATTCCAATTGGTGGAGCGTTAGACAAAATAAAATCTTTAAGAGGTGTTTCATATACATGGAATTCTGGAAAGAAAAAGGGTAAACAAGATATAGGTTTAATAGCACAAGAAGTAGAAGAAGTATTACCAGAAATAGTTAAAGATAAAAAAATGCCATTAATGGATGGGATAGATTCAAATAAAACATATAAAACTATTGACTATGAAAAAATTATCGCAGTACTGGTAGAAGCAGTTAAAGATCAACAAACACAAATAGACGAATTAAAAAGAAAAATTAAGTAATGCCATTAGGTAATGATGATATATCAATGCAAGAAATTGCATCATCTGGAAGTTTAGATGCTAGTAATATAAGTTTACAAAATATAATTACTTCTTTTGTAAATACAGATGCATCTGCAGATTTTTCATTAGATGATATGGGAAACAAAGGACACCCAACTGTAACAACAAATGCTGCATCATCGGTAACTTCAACTAGTATGACATGTAATGGTACTGTTAATGGATTTGGAAATATTACTATAGGATTACAGAGAGGATTTTATTTTGGAACAAATTCAAATTATGCATCAAACACAAAAGTAAATGCAGGAGGAACTGCACTAGGAGCATATACATTATCAAGAACAAGTTTAACTGGTGGTACAACATATTATATAACGGCGTATGCATTAACTGCGTTTGGTGAAACTCAAGGCTCGACAGTATCTCAAGCAACACCTGCAGCTTTAACATCTTTTACTGCCATTTTAAATAGTGAAGGGAATCCATTTGAGGATAGCGAAGCTGCATGTAACGCTGAAGAAGTAACACAACAAACATTTTATCATGATGGCTCAGGAGCAGCCCCATCTAACGGAGACGAAGTATATACAAATAGTGGAGGCACTACCTCAGCTCCCGACGGAGTTATTAAATACACTCCGGGAAGAGGTTTTACTACTTTTACAATTGACGGTGGAGAAGTAAGTGAGACAGCTATTTGTTAATGAATAACTTAAATAAACATACAGAATATTTAAATAGTAAAGATAAGCATACAGAGTACTTAAATAATAAAGTTTATTTTACAAAAGATAATAGAATGTTAACTCCTAATGCTCAACCTGTTATGATGGGATGGGAAGATCCTATAATGAAAGAAGCTGCAGAAATAATATGTCATAATAAAGGAAGAATACTTAATGTAGGATTTGGATTAGGACTTATAGACACTTATATTCAATCTCATCAAGTACAAGAACATTGGATTATAGAAGCTCATCCAGATGTACAAAATAAAATGAAAAAAGATGGATGGGATAAAAAATCTAATGTTATCTGTTTATTTGATAAATGGCAAAATATATTAGATAAATTACCCAAATTTGATGGTATTTATTTTGATACTTGGAAAGAGTTATTAGATCCATTTCATGAAATAGTACCTAATATATTAAATCTTGGAGGTAAATACACATATTGGTCACCTGAAGAT
>Ga0208159_1000403_pt1 | contig 17642 bp, 19 predicted proteins | sample 9_EtaG_FD_184082 | JGI IMG/M metagenome (GOLD analysis project Ga0208159, IMG submission 184082) | Marine viral communities from the Subarctic Pacific Ocean - 9_ETSP_OMZ_AT15188 metaG (SPAdes) (version 2) | ecosystem: Environmental > Aquatic > Marine > Oceanic | place: Pacific Ocean | collected... | reverse complement strand
CTGTTGGTCCTGACCCTAATCTTATAATACCAGTTGACCCACCAAGAGTTGACCCCATTGAAGGTGGGAATTATTTTCTTAGACAAGGAGCACCTACTTTAGTTACAACTCCAACTAATCAACCCCCTGCTCAAAAGTTTGATAAAGTAAAAAGAGCAAAGGTAGACACTAATCAATTCTTATCAGATGGTACAACTCCTAATCCTAACTATGGTCAACCCATAACAGACGCAGAAGGTAATATTCTCACAGAAGAAGTTGCACCTAACATAGGTGACATAAGTGCTCAAATGATAACTCAACCGGGTTTACCTGCAGGAGCAGTAATACAAACTGTAAGTCCTAGTGCTACTGCAGAGACACTAGTTGCTAGTGGAACAGGTCAAGTACAAGGTGACTTTGCTGTGCCTACAACTGTAGCAGGAACAGCGACTACTACTCCCCAAACAACAACTGATGCTAACTTAATGCAAGCACAACAAGCATCACAACAAATAGAACAGGCATTAACTAAAACTCAAGCTGCTCAAGGTACAGTTCCTACAGAAGCACAGATACAAGCACAACAGCAGACAGCTAGTTCTATAGGACAGCTAGATGCAGCTCAAGGTGTAGCTAATCAAATGGCTAGTCCTGTACAAAGACAGATACAGGCAGGTGAATTAGTTAGTGGTGTAGCTAATGCAGAGACAGCATCTAAGTTTACTGAACAGATACAAGCCGCAACTGCAACACCTTCAGAGAAAGCTACAGTGCAAGGACAACTTGCTTCTCTAACATCTAACTTTGATGCAACTAACCCACCTGCATGGGCAGCAGGAGCACTTAGAGGTGTACAAGCAGTCATGCAACAAAGAGGTTTAGGTGCTTCTAGTATTGCAGGACAAGCTATGATTCAAGCAGCTTTAGAGTCTGCTTTACCTATAGCACAGGCAGATGCAAGTATACAGGCACAGTTTGAGACACAGAATTTATCTAATAGACAACAAAGAGCAATGCTTGCCGCACAACAAAGAGCAACATTTATAGGGCAAGAGTTTGACCAAGGGTTTCAAGCAAGAGTTCAGAATGCTTCAAGAATAGGTGACATAGCTAATACTAACTTTAATGCTGAACAACAAGTAGCTTTAGAGAACTCTCGTGCCGCAAACACTATGAATCTAAATAACTTGTCAAATAAACAAGCATTAGTTATAGCAGAAGCATCTGCTCTAGCTAACTTAGATTTATCTAACCTATCAAATAGACAACAGTCTGCAGTTCAGAATGCACAGAACTTTTTACAGATGGACATGGCTAACTTATCTAATACACAGCAGTCTAATATGTTCAATGCACAGCAGAGAATACAATCGTTATTTACTGACCAAGCTGCAGAGAATGCGTCAAGACAATTCAATGCAACTTCACAGAATCAGGTTGACCAATTCTTTGCATCATTAGGACAACAGGCTAATCAGTTTAATTCAACACAGATGAATGCTCAAGAACAATTTAATGCAGGTCAAAGAAATACTGTAGAGAGGTTTAATGCAGAGTTAAACAATCAACGTGACCAATTCAATGCACAGAATCAAATGGTCATAGCACAGTCGAATGCTAATTGGAGAAGACAGATAGCTACACAGGCTACGTCTTCAACTAATAGAGCAAACGAGATAAATGCACAAAATGTATTAGGGTTAAGTAATCAAGCCTATAATAATTTATGGCAATATTATGGAGACACTATGGAGTGGGCATGGACTTCTGCAGAGAATGAAAGAAGTCGTGTGATTGAGTTAGCTAAAGCACAGTTAGCTGCTGACTCTAGTGCCGATATAGCAAAGATGAAGAACGATTATAACTCATCTGCTGCTTTCGGTGGACTCATTGGTAAATTCATCACAGGTGGACTACTTGGTGGTGGAGGTTTTGGTGGACTATTCTAATGGAAACAAACTTAGGAAGTAAAATATACAAACAATTTGATGACATGTTGAAAGACAAGCCTGAAGAAGCAGAAGAAAAGATGGGTGGCTTGTTAGCTAGGACTATGCCTAAGAAGAGTAAGATGGGCATGGGCACAAAGAATGATGTTAATAAAAGAGTATCAGAGTATATGATGCAAATAAGACAGAGAAGAGAAAGTTTTAAAAATGGCAGAAGTTAATGAGGTAACATTTGATGCACCTATCCCGGGTCAATCGCTAACTCATGAAGTTGGTGCTCGACCTTGGCAACAACCTGCTCAATATCCTACAGTAGAAGGTGCATTAGATTGGTACTTATCTCGCTTTGAACAGCGTGAAACAACTGAAGAGTTATTGAATGTTATGGAGATGGGTATACCTCTAACTGTAATAGCCAATTCCCTGCAGTTAGGAGCAGTTCTAGAGGGGGTACACTCAATAGACGTAGGTATACTAGTAACTCCTGTTTTGATTGAGATGATGGCTTATATCGCTGAACAGAATGGTATAGAGTTTAAGGTAGGAACAGAAGAAGAAGACAGTCCTAAACCATCTGAATCATTAATATCTGCAGCAATACAAGGATTAGAAGAAAGAGGAGTTGTAGGTGATGAAGAACCTATGGCAGAGGAAGAAGAAGAAATAGAAGAAGAAGAACCTAAAGGACTTATGGCGAGGAGACAATAATGGGATTTAATTTTGGTGCATTTTTAGGTGGTGCGGCTTCACAGATTACTAAGGATATTGACGAGGAACAAGATAGAGTTAAACTTCGTATGGATAAGATATTGGATAAGCAACAAGACTTAACTATACAAAATCAAAAAGAGTATAAAGCTAAGAAAGAAAAAGTAACAAATCAATTAAATGCACTTGTACCCCTGTTTGGAGATGACCCTCAAGCTCTAGCAAAAGCTAGAAGTATTGTGGCAGGTGGTGACAGTCATTATACTTTTATGTATAATAAACTGCAAGAGGCTTCAGGTGCTGGACAAAACGTTAATGAAATATATGGATTAATACCTAATAAAGATGCAGTTGGTTTTGAAAGTGTTGAGGATGCTACTGATAGTTTAGTTAAAATAGCAGAGCTACCTGAAATAAAAATAAGTGAATCTTCAGGTATGGCTAAGTTATTTGGCATAGACCAAAAAGCATATTATAATAAAGAAAGAAAAGTATTAGAAGAAGTAGGACAAATACAATCTGCCACTGCAGGAGTTCCTGAAAAGGGTGTATTTGCTCAAGGTAAACTAGACCTAAGTAAAATGAAAAAAGTATTTAAGTCTGCTGATGAATTTGAAGCTAATCTCTTAAGTGATGTTAATAAATTTGAGGTTGGTACAAAAGAGTATAATGAAGCTAGTAAAAAGTATGAAGACTTTAGAGTTAAAAAGGCTAAGACATCTGCAGGTTATATAACAGAAGAACTTAGACAAAAGAATGAAAAGAATAAAAATGCTATAACCTATGGCTACGTACAAAAAGGTTGGTTAGAGGGTAAAGAAGGCATAACAGATAAATACGGAGACAGAATAGAAGTAGGTACTAAGATTCTACTCAAAGGTAGTGAGGAATATAACCAACATGTAAATAAAGAAGTTAATGAATATAACAAAGAGTTTGTTAAAGGTATACTTGACGATATTGAAGGTGGTAATTTAAGTACTAATGGTCTTAAACTTATACAATCTACACCTGAACTTAAAAAGATAGCTAATCAAATACAAAAGGATAAGCTCAAGGGTGGTGATGATAAAGAAACTAAAGACAATATTAAGTTAAAGCCGGGTCAAAGAATAGGAAAGTTTCTAGAAAAAGAAAGTAGTAAAAATTTATCTTTAGACGTAATATCACAGATTAAAAATATAAAACCTGATATAACTGACTCAAAAATGTTTGATATATTAGAAGAAAAGTATCCTAAAAAAGATAGTGAAACTCAAGATGAGTACGACCAAAGATTAAAAAGATTAATAGATTTAGCGTTTAAGGGATTTAAAGAAGGTGAGAATGTAAAAAAGAAAAGAATTGAACAGAAGAAGAAACTGTTTGAAAAGAAACCTTCTAATTTAGCACCTAAAGTATCCCCAAGAGGTAATATATTCTCACCATTATCAGGTCCTGAATGGGATAAAAAGTATGGTAAGTTTTATAATATAGATGGTAAGCTAAAAAATGAGTTCAAATAGTGATAGATTAAATTCTCTTTTATCCTCTCTAGATGAAGAAGAAGACAAGCAAGAGTCTACTATCACTATAGAAGAAGAAGAGAAACCACAATTAAGTAAATTAGATTCTATTTTATCCTCTCTAGATGAAGATGAAGAAACAGAATCAACCATAGAGATAGAAGAAGAGAAACCAAAAGTAAGTAAGTTGGACTCTATCTTGTCTTCTCTAGATGAAGATGATAAACCTACTACTGATTTAGAATCAACGCAGACTCGTGTTGACGCAGAATATGCCCAAGACACACAGGATTTATTAAAAAAGAAAACCTTCCAAGACTTTGTAACTGATGATAACTTTCTTAAAGAAGCAGACTTATATATGCAGTCTCGCTTTGGAAAGGATGATGGCAGACAAGCCGATGAATCAGACAAAGATTTCACCAAACGATTTATAGAACATTATAGACACGTGAATAGTAATACACTTGACCTGATGAGTCAGGTTGATTGGACTCGCAGTGCTTCAGAAGCAGATAAAAATAGATATGGTGCTTTATTTAGAGATATGGAAAGACTGCCTGATTTCTACGAAGAGGGTGGTACAGGTACACTTAATGCATTAATGGATTATGGAGAGGGTATACTAACAGACCCCTTAACTTACTTTGGTTTTGGTGCAGGTGCTATAGCTAAATTTGGTGCTACTAGGGCAGCTAAAAAACTTATTCTTGATGGTATGGCAAAGGGTATGACTAAAGAAGCCGCCACAGCAGAAGCTAAAAAACAGTCTCTTAAACTAGGACTTAAAGCTAGTGCATTACCTTTAGCGGCAGAAACTGCAGTTGCTACAGGAGAAGGTGCATATGCATCTGTAGCAGGAGCAGAGCTTGATGAAGAGGCAGGTTTGAGAGATGAAGGTGCAAGTGCTGAAGAGATAATACTAACAGGTGGTTTGACAGGTGCTTTAACTTTAGGTTTTGGTGGTATACTAGGTGTTCCTGCGGCAGGTAAATTAGGTAGGTCAGCGGCATTAAAAAATATAAATATGGAAGAAACAGTTAGAGAGGGTTACAAAAAGAAGTTAAGACATAAAGCACAAAAGGGTAAGGTTGATGAAAAGCAATTAGATGAATTTGACCCTATAAATGAGGAGTCTATAGTTGATATTGTTGGCAAAAAAGAAAACTCTATAGCTGATGACTTAGCAGATGGTAGAAGAATATTAGAAACTCTAGACCCTGCCACTGAAATAACGTCTGCTACTCTTAACTTAGATATGAAAAGAAGAGTTAGTAAGATTGTTTTAGAAACATTTCAAGACCTTACTAAATCCTCTGACCAAATGGCTAAAGATTTTGTAGAAGAAGTTACTGTTAATGGCGATAAGGCTATGGTGGTTACTAAAAAATTACTAGATAGATTAGGCAAATTAGAGGGTGTAGATGTAGATGATTTTGATGCTGCTATTGCAAGAGCAGGATTAACGAGAGAACAATTCTCTAAAATTGTTATGACAACTAGCAGTGATGCAGGTAAGTTATTACAAACAGACTCACCCCTTGGTAAATTTTTAAAAGAGTATAAAGAGTTTAATCCTGATTTTAAGAAAGAGTTTGAGAAGAAGTTTGGTAAAGAAGATGCCACAGCGTCTGCTTTCAGTAAAGCACACAACTTCATGCAAAGACTTGATAGAGAACGTAGGGCATTAATGGTTACACAACTGTCAACCACTGTTCGTAACGTGGCAACAGGTGGTATGCGAGTTACCTTTGATATGGGTTCAAACTTAACGGAATCTCTAATGTATAATCTTGGCAGAGGAGTAAACAGTGCCTTAAAAGGTGAGTTTAGTGCAAGTGGAATACAAAAAGGTGTAGGTGATATAGTAAGGGATACTTTTGGTACACTAACAGGACTAAATGTAGTAGGTAATCCTTTTGGTAGAGATGCTTTTGCTACTAGTGAAATAGTTTCTCAGCTATTAAAATATAATCCTAGACTTGCGGCACAAATGGATAGGTCGTTACAAGAGGTTGGTGCAGACCAAAGTCTGTCTTCTGTAACCAGATTTTTAAATAAAGCTAATATGGCTCAAGATATATTATTTAGAAAAGCAATATTTACTGCAACTATAGATAAACAATTAAGAAGAATGGGAACAAATGCTCTAGAGGTAGCAGTAAGTGGTAAAGCATTACCTAAAGACATGCTCAAAAATGCCATAGAAGAATCTCTTTACTTTACTTTTGCACGTATGCCCAAACAAGGTGGTGGTAAATTTGGAGATAATATAGGAGAGAAGTTTGTTAAGTTTAATGAAGCACTAGGTCCTCTTCCGGGATTAATAGGAGTGCCATTAGGTACAGGACAATTCCCATATACAAGATTTATGGCTAATGCTATGCAAATGCAATTAGATTATTCCCCTGTGGGTGGTGCTATAGGAGTGATGAATTTAACTAGGGGTGCATGGAATGTGCTTAAGAAAGATAAAACATATAAAGACTTAGGGTACAATCAGTTAGGTAAAGCTAGAGAAGAGTTATCAAAAGGCATGGTAGGTATGGCAGCATTTCTTGCGGCTTACAAATATAGAAAAGAGAATCAAGACAGTAATTGGTACGAAATGAAAAGCGATGATGAAAGAACTGTAGATATAAGACCTTTCTTTCCACTAGCACCTTACCTAATAGTGGGTGATTTACTAGTAAAATACCAAGAGGATAAACTAAAGAATGGTGTTGGTGCAGATTTCATTGAAGGCTTTACAGGTGCTATGTTTAGGAATGGTGCTAGTGCATATGTGATAGATAATATGTTCTTAGGATTAGGTGGTGCTGATGAGTTCAATACATTAGAGGCTGAAAGAATATCAGAAAAAGTATCAGGCTATTTAGGAGAACTTGTTGGTGGTGCATTAACACCTGCTAGAGTTCTTAAAGATATAGAAGCATCCTTTAATAAAGAAGCTGCTATCATACGTGACTCTAGACAGATAGAAGGTATAGGTGCAGGTGAGAGGTCTCTTAAAACCTTTCAAAACTCTTTGCAGAGAAACTTACCTTTCATAAGTAAAAACTTACCTGAAAAACAATTTGCTACTAGGTCAGGTCCTGTGTATGAACAAAGTGCTATAGGTAAGCAACTTACAGGTAGAAGATTTACACCTAAAAAGAATACAGTAGAAAGAGAACTTGTTAGATTTGGTATGGAAGAGTTTGAGATACTGCCTACTACAGGGGATAAGGTAGCAGACTCTTATGTTAAGAAGTTTTTAGGAAAGTTAACAGAGGAAAATTTAGCTAGAGAAATAAATTCTGAATATTATCAAAACTTATCAGACAAAAAGAAAGAGGCTTCTTTTAATAACAAACTAAAATATTATAGGAAGATAGCTAAAAGTTTAGGAGAGGGTCTAGCTGTCAAAGAGGCTAATGAATTAGGCAAGTCAATAACCCCATTTGACAGAGCAAAGTATACTAAATTAACTAGGAGACAGAGAAAGTTGGCTGACGAATATTATTTAGAGAAGTATGGAAAGAATGTTCTTGAGATGCAACAAGAAGAACCTGACACTAATCACTATTTAAATGCAGTATACTTAGGTAGAACACTAGCTAAATCTTATCTCTAACGACTATCACCTGACCCTCGTAGTGTTCCTCTTGTCTTTCTATCATTAAGTTTATATAGATTATCTTCCATAATCTTACCTAAATTGACATTCAACTCATTCGCTAACATGGCACAGTACCAAAGAACATCTCCTATCTCAGAGGCTATGTTTGATTCTGTACCATCACGTATTTGTTTCTTTACTTTCCCTGCTACCTCTCCTGCCTCACTCACAAGTCCAAGAGATAGGTAAGCTATGGCATCTTTCTTTGGATAGATAGCTGTAGTCTTACACTTCTCTTGGTATTCGTGTGCAGTTATGAGACTTTTATTGTGCGACTGCATGAACCTCTTGGCTTCTTCTTCTAGCTTCATCACGTTTTACTTTCTCTAACTGTTTGAAGTAGGCAAAGTTATATCCTCTTTGCCACTCCCTATGTTGCATAGTGTTAAGACTATATGGACTCTCTGTACATATAATCTTAGCACTCTTCTTAACAACATTACGTATATATTGCTTCCCCTTGAAAGCATTAACACCACGTTCAAACTGAATGCGAAGTGGTGCATCATACTTACTTAGACTTGGATTCCTTTTTTTCTTCTGCTTGTACATTCTCCTGTCTCCTTTCAAAGTATTTTACTATTACGTTAAGTTTATCATCAGCCATAGCTATTTTATCTAACTCGGAATCTATGGATGCTTGTATATCATGATGCTCTCCTATACCTACAGCTTTAGATAATAGTATTTCTACGTTTGATATATGCCTGTTCATTAGTCCGACATAATAAGATTTGGCTGCTCCTAATAACATTTCTCTCATTACTTTTCTCCTTTAAATGTTTTTAAAACGTCAGATGAAAATAACTTATCAAGTTTTAGTAAGTACATTCTTGATGCATTATGGTCTCCACCTGATACACTTCTCTTGTAGTCTAATCCATCGATTAGCTTCTTGAGATTCTCTACACTAAATACAAGTGTACAAAAGACATCCTTGCCTATACATAGATTATGAAACCAATAGTCTGCTTCTGTTGCATTGATGCCACTAGGCTTACCATACGATTGATACTCTATAGCTATATTACCTGTCCTTTGCCACATGTCTCTCTCACTTTTTACTTCTATCTTTTTATCTTGTAACATGTCTGCTACAAATTGTTCTCTTACTTTACCATATTCTAGGTCTATGTCAAACTTTTTTCTGTCTTCTTTATTTGGTGCTAGGTTTTCCATTGGCAACTCCTTTCGCTTTGGGTTTAAGATGTAATAGTTCCCTTATGTGTAGCTTCCTACCCTTGAAGAAAACGATTAAGTTTATTGTCGTATTTATGGTGATAGCAATGAGTAACCACCACTGCCACCATAATATTTCTTCTGTACCTTCTATCATTAACTAGCCTGTATGTCAACCATTTCACATGCATCAGCAGTACATGCTAGTTCTTTACTGCCACTTGTAGTATCTTCTTTCTCAAAGTCTGCTAACTTAGACCAATCAATAGAGTCAGGCATTTCATGCGATAGTGCATAGTATTTTGCTTCATCTATGTCTTGATAAGGTGCTTGAGCATATGTATGGTCACTAAAAGGCAAGAAGGATATGCCTGATACTTCATCAAAGTTCTTATACACCCATGCTCCTACTTCCATCCACTCCTCTTCTTTAACAGATATAGTGACAGATGGTTTGTGTTCACACCAATGTCTTTGAAACATAAGCCAATACTCTAGCTGTTCAATAGCTGTCATCTCTGTCCTAGTAATAGCACCTGAAGGTGACTTCATAGGAAAGCTAAAGACAGTTGTGCTATCAGGCTTCATAACATCAGGTTCACTCGGTATACCACTCTCTTTCATAAACTGCGTGATAGGGTCTTTGTTATCTCCACGTACAGTTCTTATGTAATAGGGATTATGCCTTGCATGTATACCTGATGCACTGTCAACTAGTTGCGATACTGTACCACTAGGTTTGACACATGTTATAGCAGTGGATTGAGGTATGCCTAACTCTTTAGCAATCTTCTTATTAGTTTCTACTGCTACGTCTTTTAGTATTTGTAGTATTTCTTCTGTCCATATAGGGCAGTCTAGTATGCCTGTTAAGGATACCCCTAACAATCTCTCTTCTTCTGTATTATCCTTCCATATTTTACGTAAGTATTTAAAGTTAGTTAATGTCGACTGAAATGTACCTAAGATAGTAGCCATACGTACTTTATTTTTCAAAGATACTAGGTCATCTGTTTCACGTGCAACAACCTCTGTGAGGTTACAGAATTGATAAGGTCTAAGGATAATCTCACTACATGGATTACAACCGAAGTAATGATTACTATCTCTTCTACCATTCTCAGATGCTTTTACTTTGGCTGCCTTACGATTAAAGATACCACGTTCACCTGACTTAGATTCGTATAAAGATGTCCACTCTCGCATGAATGTACCCATCTCAGGCTTACCTTTGAATGCTACAGAGTTATTAGCCAATGCTCTCTGTCCTTCATTCTCCCACCATTGACCTGCTTTAGCATGTCTCATTTGGTCATCACCTAAGTTAGACAAGGATATAAGAGCAGAACGTCTGACACCACCAACAACTACAACCTCTCCTATCTTGCACATTAAATCATGACATTCAATAGGATATAGTCTTCTACCTTTAGCACCCTCAAACTTTTGTATACAGAAGTTAAACAAGTCAACTAATGGAGCAGGTCCTGATGCTCTACCACCAAAGGTTTTTAATCTAGCACCTGCAGGTCGTACCTCTGACACATCCCATGTAGGTATCTGTCCTGCATACAACATAGCAATCAACTCACGTAACGATTTAGACCATCCGGGTCTGCTATCTCCAACCTTTATTATAGTAGATGATTTTTCAAAGTGCTCATTAACAATAGGTAGTTTGTCTACATTCTCTCTTTCAACAGAGAAACCTACACCTGTGCCACACATAAGTATATACATGCATTCATCAAAGCTACGTGGACTATCAACAGGTATGTAGCTACAGTTATATCCTGCTACGTGACATCTATCTAAAGCTACACCTGCAGTCATCAAGGCTCTCATGCTAGGCATAATACCGAGAGACATTATAGATTCACTTATCTTTTCTTTTAATGCTTTCGTTACTATATAATTATGCTTAGTCTTCAAATGATTACTCATGTAATCAAAATATCTATCCACAGTTTCGACCCAAGTCTCTCTGCGTTGCTCATCCTCTTTCCATCTTGCATATCTAGAAAGAGCAATAAAATTCTGATAATCGGTTGGTAAATAGTTTTTCATTTAAGTCTCCTCTGTTACTATTTTTATACTTTTAACTTTCACTCCTTCTATCTCGTGAAAAGTCTCATTGATGTAGTCTTCCATCTCTTCATCTACCCTGCCATCAGCAGGTACTGCGTATTCTTCTGCATCTATGTGCAGTGTCATCATGATTTTAACTCTCATTGCTTTCAACCACACTAACTAACTCTGCGAGATACCATTGTGCTTTCTTTAAATCCTCTGCACCATTCTTGTACCTGTATCTCCATAGGTACTTCATAATATTTCCTTGCAGGTAATACTCAAACCCATTCTCTGTCATAGCTTTAATAGCTTCTATTGTTTCTATACCTGCCTTATTATAGTGAGGGGGATGATTAACCATATCTTCTTTTTTTCCTGATAAATATTTCACCTGTTTCTCCTTTGCTTTTTCTTCTGCTTCTTTAAATTTCTTTTTCATATATTCCATGTGTCTTAACATCTGTTATGCCTCTGGTTTAAAGTCAACATGTATTATATTATTAACACGTTCTCTAGTTTTAGTCAACCTATCTATGCCCTCTATCATATCATCATGTGATAAATATTTATCAGCTAATCTTTCTGTTTCATCTCTAAATATTTTATTCTCTTCCATCAAAGGAACAGAAGCACATACTTGTTTGGTAAAAGAAATCATAGAATAGAAGTCATCATCGTCAAGTTTATTAGCTTTATCAACCACCATTTTAAGAGTAACTTCTCCTGTCCATTTATTTTTCTTATCAAGATGGGGTCTAACTAATATAATAAAATCAGTAGGTTCTATATTTTGTGTATCCATATTTATCTCCTTATCTTTTTTGTTGAAAATCGTATGAACTTAGGGTGTTTGTTTTTACCCTTCTCTTTCAACCAATCTTCAGGGATTATCCTATCATAGTATCTGAATCCATGTTTGATACACCACTCTGCGTATGTAGATTTCGCACCTTTACTTAGCTTACTTCGACTGTTTGTAAATACAAATCTAATATCTAGTTTAGGGTGTTGCTTCTTAATGCACAAGTGTTTTCTTCTATCCGTTGTTAAAAATCTTCCCTTTGTTTCTATAATTATACCATTTTTAAGTATAAAGTCAGGGGTATAGGTGCGATAAGCTAAGTCTTCCCACTCTATCTTGATACTTTCATAATCGTAATTATAATTTATTGTATCAAGGGCAGTAGAAATCTTAAACTCTAACCCACTCCTATACCCATACTTTATTGCTTCTCGCCTTATCTTATGTGGAGACACTAGAGTAGTCTTCTCCACCCTGTAAAAGGATTAAACTCATATGAGTCATGCGAGTAACCAAGAGCCTTCATCTCTTCTTTTACAGCTTCGTCTGCCATCTTCTTGGCTTCCATAGCTTCTCTCAACCCTTTGGTTCGCATTTCACGAAGGGTCTTCTTCGCTTCTGCTAACTCCTTCTCCATATTTGCAATGTCCTTTTGCAGGTCTTCTATTTTCTGCGTCATTGTTTTACACTCCATATTTTATTTGCTTCTTCTTTTATGCCTGACCACATCCATGAATCTAAGTTAGGATAAACTAAAGAAGCTATCTCATGCTTATCATCGCTGATAGACAAAAACTTTTGTATGCCCAAAGCTACTTTAACAAGTTGCTTCTTGTATGCAGATAAGTTTTTAAGGGTAAACTTCTTGCACTCTTTTGGAGAAGCAAAGAATAAGTCTACACTATTCTTAGGATATGCCATAGAGTAAAAAGCCATCTGTCTTTTCTGTGCTTCAGTAGGTTTGCTAGGCATCCTTGTGGTTGTCTTCAAGTCTACTATCTTGTCAGAAAATCTGAAGTCTATATACCCCATGATGGGAATAGGCATGTCATCAATTTGAACTTCGACTTTCTCTTGGTATGACTCAAGATTATCATAGTTAAAGTTCTCATCGATGACAGTACCAAAACCTTCTAATAACTTCTTCTCTCTAGCTGTCTTCACATCTCCTAAATCAACACCTGATTCAGCACACAGAGACATAAATTTTACATCTAAAAGATTGAAGTCCAAGGCTTTTGCTTTCTTCTCATACTTGTTTGCTAATGCAAACTCCGTAGCAATACCCCTAACAGCACTCGCACCACTTGGCGATTTAACACCAAACAAATATCTAGCCACCCACATAGGTGTATCATTAATGTACGTATTAATGCTACTAGGAGACAGATAGTTTATACCATGTACCTTGAAGGGGTTATTACTTAGCACTATGCATTTTCCACTTCGATAAAGTTATCCTCTGCATCAATGATATCACTAACAGCATTAGACATATCATCATCAATAGAGTTCTGTGATGCCTTTTCACTCCACTCGGACACTATATATTGATTATAGTTCTCTACCCAAGAGAGAAAGTCACCAAACATAACTTGGTCTTTATCAGAGAGGTCAATCTTCTCAGACAAATTCAACGTGCTAGTAGGTAAATAGAATCGGCTACCATTAGGTAGTTCTCTAGGCTCAGTACCTAGAGCAATACTATGCTGAACAGGCAAACACTTTTGCTTTGCAAGTTTAGTAAAGTTAGTACCGATAGTTTTAAATGCTTCTCTATTATCTATCTCCCATATGAACGGAGTAGTCTCAAACTTAACATCATTACCATTGGTATCAACAGCATTATGTAAATCAACTAATCCAAACACAACACGAACACGTTTAATCTGCTTGATAAGGTCTTTAGTTTTATCAGGCAGAGCATCAAAGTCTTGTATCCAACCTGCAGGTTTACCACAGTTGAAGCCACCTTGATTATCCTTCAGGTCTTTATTAAGAGAGTCAGCCATGACTGTCTTATGATAAGTACCCATAGGTTCTCCTTTTTTTGCAGCCATATTCTTTACAAATCTCTTGTACATATATCTCTGCATGAAAGGTCTGATGGTGGCAGTCTTGCCATACAACACCTGACCTTCAGGTATATCTAATTTATATGTACCACCCTTAACTATAATCTCATCATCATCTATAATAGGTGCATGATTGATTCTAAATCTAGGTAGCTGTGGAGTTTTCTTCTCTGCCACATTTGATTCATTAGCTATACCCATAGCCTTTGCCATAGATTCATAGTTGTTAGTGTCTATGGTCACTAGGTTTGCTTCACTCATATTATATTCTCCTTTCAAAGTTAAAATGTTTCATAGTTATATCAGCTAACGTCTTTAGTGTCAAGCCAATTATTACCTATTTTTGCTTCTAATAATAGAGGTACATTAAAGTCTATTTTAAACTGTCTATTTATTATATTAGTCATGTCTTTATTTATGCTATCCAATATAAAAATAACTTTATTAGTCTCATCAGGATGTACATCAATCACTATTGAATCATGAACTGTATTAACAATACAAGATTGTAGTAAACTTAATCTATCCTCTATATGTATAAGAATCAAAGGCACTATATCAGCAGTTGCAAAACTCTGCACAGGATAGTTCTTTATCTGTGTAAAGTGTGATACAGAGCCATTCATTCTTCTTGCTACATCAGGGAAAGAAAACTCTCTGCCTGATGGTGTAGTAATACTTCTCTTTTCTAGAGCTTCTTTAGCCAATCTGGAGTGCCATGATGCGACCCCTTTGTACTTTTTGGTAAAGTCTTGGTAGTATTTTGCTTCTGCTTTTGTCCTACCGAACCCTGTCGCACCATATAACGGAGCAAAGGTATGTGCTTTAGCTTCTTGCCTAGTCGTACTTTGACCTGAAGCTGATATAACTTTAGCTGTATAAGCATGAACGTCAAAGCCTGTCTTAATCTCATTTATAGCCACCTCATCTTGTGATAAATATGCAGCAGTTCTAAACTCTAGCTGTGCAAAGTCAGCTTCTAGAATCTTGCCACCTTCCCAACGTGAAACAAATACCTTCTTAACAGGGAACGTACCACCTCTAGGCATGTTCTGCATGTTAGGGTCTGCTCCACTAAATCTGCCTGTTGCAGTCCTGTGTTGTAATAGTCTCACATGTAACATACCATCTGTCTTTATATGAGACTTGATACCCTCTACAAAAGAAGATAGATAAGTATCTAATGCAGACAATCTCTTCAAGTCTTGTAAGAAGTCACTCGCTTCTTTCATACCTGCTCTATTTGCCATGCCTTGTAGTATATCTAGATTACCTTTGGATACACCAAAGCCATTAGCAGATACCCACTTAGCATTAGGTGCATTAAACCTTAGTCCTGCTACTTGTCTAGTGGGAGTAAAAGTATAACCACTAGCACCACAACGAATGCAATTATTTTGATTAGCGAATGGAGTTCCATTTTTTCTTACCTTTCTTATCTTGCCTGTGCCATTACAGGTCTTGCACATAAGTGCTGTTGTTTTAAATACAATATCAGAATTATCTTTTACTGCATATCTAAAGTCTTCCTTGCTCATGTGAGGAACAAACTCGTTTGCCCACATAGCTTTGTCTTTAGGCTTTCTACTGTAGATAACCCAAGACATTTGTTCAGGACTATTAAGATTGATAGGCATATCCCCCATAAGATTTCTTACCTGTATAGATAATCTGCTTTCTATCTCTTGCTTCTCTGTCTCAAACTCTTTTCTCACAGACTCTAACACAGGCTCGTCTACTTTAAAACCATTCCTATGTGTTCTTGCTAACGTTCTACATACTTTATTTGTAAGTATAACTGTGTCCATAAGATGAGCATACTTAACAGAGTTTAGCTTTTTATTCTGCTCATCAGATAACTGCTGTGTAGCATGTAAATCTGCAGATAGGTACTGTGACAATTCATGTCTAGGTATCTCATCTGTGGCATAACCTTTTGCAAAGTATTCTTTCAAGGTATCTTCTTTCTTAGTCTCCAAGTCATACCTCAATGCACAGTCTTTTAAATGCAAAGGTTCTTTAATACCTCGTTGTAATATATACTCTGTAAGCATAGTATCAAAGACAGGACCTTCATACCTGAAGCCACATTCCCATAACCACATCAAGTCATAAGCTATGTTATGTCCTATAAGGATAGTAGCTTGGTCGAGCAACTCCTGCACACCAACGTATGCTTCTCCATCCATATCCATGTTATATAGATATTCATTACCTGTATCTGTTAAACAACCTACCATAACCAATTTATTGGTAGCTTCATATGGGTCTAGATACATCTTCCCATCTCTTTTCGTTACTGTATTTTCTACGTCTAATGTTAGTTTCATGCACTGTACCTCGCTGTGTGTGGGTTGATGTTGCAGTTTATCATGCCATGCCAACCTGTAATTTTATTCTTAACAACATTCAAATGTCTCATAGTTGATTCGTCAGTAACACCTTCAACACTTGCAGGTTGTCCTATTAGTATCATTAAGTCTGCTTCTGCAGCCTTACCTGTACGTGAGCCTTCCATCATTGCTTGATTAAGTCTCTGTCTACCTTCTGCTTCTGCATTAAGTTGTGACATGTAGAATATAACACAATTATATTGTTTTGCAATCTGTCTTGCATATATTGCATTTGCCTTGAGTGCTTCGTCAGGTCTAGCATAACCTGCAGTACGTGCAAACTTATCTCCCATGTCAATCACTACGACATCAGGCTTCACACTCTTACACATACTTTCTACCCATGTCATGTCCTCTCCTGTCACATCTTTTATCTTTAGGTTAGGAGAGACAACTTTGTATCTGTTCCTAGCTTCAGAAGGATTATCTTTTATCTGATACTTATCCATGTTGGATGAAGCAGTCAGATATCTAAACCCTACTCTATCATAAGACTCTTCATTACACAAGACTACACAATTAGCACCTTGCCTAGCGAAACCATTATCCCCTACAAGTAGTGATGCATGGAAGCTAGTCTTACCTGTATTAGGTCTAGCACCTACCTCTACGAGATAGCCACCATTGACACCTTCAACCTTCCTAGCTAGTTCAGGTAGGTTAAATGACCACCTTGTTTGCTGACTCTGTTTAGCCATCAAAGTATCAAATGATATATCATCCCATTCTATCTTCATTTCAGGAGTGAAGTCATCATTGTATTTCTCTAGCAAGTCACGTAATGGTTTCATACTAGTCTGTGTTCCATTCACAAAGTCAAAGCCTAGATTGGCTACGTCTTCTCCAATAACTTGTTGGAATAGTTTAGCTAACACATCCTGTGCTATGTCTGCACCCATAGGCTTCTGTTTTTTAATATCATTAAACAATGCAGAGTATCCGTGCTTCTGTGCAGTTGTCATAGCAGGATTGCTTGATAAGAACAGAGCCTCTAATTCATCAGGGGTTACATCCCTGTCATACTTCTTTATCGCTTTGTCTATGGTATGCTTGATAGTTCTAGCATCTTTGCTAAACAATCTATCAGGACACCTAGCACCTCTATGGTCTTCATAGAAGTCTTTGTTCATTAGGCTACGTAGTAGTGATAGTTCCATGTTGGTTCTCCTTTGGGGTTAGTTTGTATAAGTTGTTTATATCTTCTTCTTCTCCGTACTTCAAATCATCTTTCAGTCTCAATACTTTTACGTCATTTACATATCCTCGTAACTCTTTTGCAAAGGCTAGTGTTTTGGGCATTGCATCAGGGTCTAAG
>Ga0208159_1000400_pt1 | contig 17702 bp, 43 predicted proteins | sample 9_EtaG_FD_184082 | JGI IMG/M metagenome (GOLD analysis project Ga0208159, IMG submission 184082) | Marine viral communities from the Subarctic Pacific Ocean - 9_ETSP_OMZ_AT15188 metaG (SPAdes) (version 2) | ecosystem: Environmental > Aquatic > Marine > Oceanic | place: Pacific Ocean | collected... | reverse complement strand
AATACTTGTGAAATAGAATGGCACAATGGAACAACACCTATTCCTAAAGCTGACATAGAAGCTAAGATGAATGAGATGGCTAATGAGCCTGAACAATCTCAATATGCACAACAAAGAAGAAATGCTTATCCTGAAATAGGAGATCAACTAGATATGCTATGGCACTCAATAGACAAAGACCCACAATTAAAATCTAAGTATTTTGATTTCTATGAAGCTATAAAAGCAGTTAAGGTAAAGTACCCTAAGAATGGCTAATATTTATAAAAATGCAGGATTTGCTTTAAGCACAACTAATTTAACTACGGTTTATACCGTACCAACTAATAGAACCGGTATTGTTAAAAGCATACAAATAAACAATGATGACGCTTCTGCAATACAAACAGAAATATTTGTAACGGACACTTCCGCTAGTACCACATATAAAATTTATCACAAAGATTTAGCGGCAGATACTACCGATAATGGTGTTGTTGCACCTTTGGTTTTGGAATCAGGGGACATATTAAAAATACAAGTTGCAACGGCTAATAAAATTGAAGGTGTAGTAAGTTACTTAGAAATATTTGATGAGAAAAGTGCTTAATTATATTGTTGTTTTAGGCAATAATATAATATATTTATGGAATTAGTAAGAATACCAATATCAGAACTTGAAAAAGTCTGGCCTATTGTAGATAAAGACATAAAGAACGCTTTAGCTTATTCAAGTCAACTAACAGATTCTAGTTTTGTTTATGAAACAGCAAAACAAGGCAAGTTTCAAGTTTGGGTTCTTTGGGATAAAGCTAAAGAACAAACAAACGAAAAATATTTTGGTGTTGTTGTTACCGAACTAATTAAAAGAAAATTAGGTAAAGTTTGTCATATTTACATTATGACAGGTAGGCAACGTCATAAATGGCAGTATCTTATTAAAGATATTGAAGACTTTGCTAAACAAGAGGATTGCACAATGATGGAGTTGATTGCAAGACCTGGTTGGCAAAGAGTTTTAAATAATTTTGGGTACGATAGAACCCATGTTGTTTTAGAAAAAAAAATAGAACAAGAGGAGAAAAAATGAGTTTTGGCGGAGGAAGTTCAGGCGGAAGCACAACAAACACAGGTGTTCAACCTTATGCACCTGCAGAACCGGCGTTACAACAAATCGTAAGTGAAGCCGGAACATTATATAATCAAGGCGTTGGGGCTTCTGGCTATGTTGCACCTACACAGCAAACATTAACAGGCCTTGCACAACAAGAGGCTATGGCCGGTGCAGCTAATCAACAACTTGCAGATACTTTATCCGGTAAATTCTTAAATCCTTTCTTATCGCCGTTATTACAAAAGTCAGCGGCAGATATTGCAACAAGTGTTAATCAACAATTTTCAGCTGCCGGACGTACACCTGGTTCGCCAATGTCCCAACAACAAATCGCATCACAAGTAGCACAAGCTGCTTTACCTTTAGCTTTTGGCGAATACGGACAAGAAAGAAATAGACAATTAAATATTGCTTCAAGAGCTCCGTCATTATTTACAACCGGACAACAATTAGAAAATTTAACAAGACAACAAAATCTGGCACCTTTACAATCCTTGCAACAATATGCAGGGTTAGTATCGCCGATAGCGGCAGGTTTTCCTGTAACAACTAATCAAGTAACAACAAGAGCTAATCCATTGTCAACAGCGTTAGGTGGTGCCGTAATGGGTTCTGCAATTCCTGGAATTGGACCTCTTTTGGGTGGTGGTATTGGTTTCTTAGGGGGATTATTATAATGGATAAAATTAAAAAAATAATTTTTGATATTGAAACAAAGATTAATACTAAACCTAGTAAATGGATTTTTGGTTTAGCTATTCTTTTTGTTCTTTCAATATATATGTAAGGAGTTTTCATGGGTTCAAGATCAGGTTCAGATTCTGGAGGCGGCGGTAATGACATGCAAGTTTCCGGAATGGAAGCGGCTTTATCTACCGAAAAAGGAATAAGCACAGCGGCTGATACTAGAGTTTCAAATACATCTTTTAGCCCAGGTGGAGGAGGCGGTGGCGATAATCAAATTGATTACGTTGATAATCAAGGTAATTTACAAACAACTACTATTGGTTATGGAGAAGGTCAAGTTGATCCAAATTTAGCAAAAGCAAGATTAGGTGCAGACACTTCAACCGTAGGTATAGCAGCACCAGAAGCATATTCTGATTCGGAAATAGAAAAAGGCTACACAGATGACGGCCAAATTTTGGCAAATGTCAATGGTACTTACATGACCAAATCGGAAATGTATAACAAAGGTATTATTGAAAAAGACCCTGTTACCGGTAGAGATGTTATGGGTAGAAATACGGTTGACCCTGATACTGGGGAACTTGTAAGAACCGATTTATCTTTCAAAGAACACATGGCTAATAGCCCTGTAAGTTTTAGCCCATTGTTATCTGCGTTGTATGCTGGTTCAAAAAACCTACAAGAATATAACGCTAGAAAAAATTTTATGGGTTTTAACGAAGCCGGACAAAGAGGAAAGTTAGGTAACGCAAGTTTAGGTTATGGTGCTTCAAATGATAGTGATAGAATTACCCCTATAAATACCGGCGATAGTGATAGGGATAATATGAACTTTGTAACCCCTGCTTTATCGTATGCTGTTGGTGGTTCACAACCACAAGCATCTATGGTAAATAACTATCAATTTGCTAATACAAATATGTCAGATGTGCAAAAGGCGTATGATCAGGCTAAGAATAACTTAAATATGATACTTACTCCCACAAATCAGCAGTTTGGCTATTCTGACCCCCCATACGGCGGTTATACAATGGCAGATTTGACTAATAACCCTTTTAATATAGATTATTTGAAAACAAGAGGATTGATATAATGTTTGATAAAAGATTTAGAGAAATGTTGATGATGGACTTCGCAACTAAGAATCAAGGTAGCGGAGTGTTAAATAATAATACTAATGCAACTAGCGGATTATTAGAAAATACCGGTGGTTTTTTTGGTAACTTAGGTAACATAAATCCAAACATTTTATTAGGGGCAAACATTATCGGACAAGGTATTCAAGGTAGAGATCCTTTTAGTTCTTTCATTCCGGCAGTACAACAAACAGGACAAGTACAAAGTCAATTTATGCAAATGGAAGAAATGAAAAGAAAAATGGAAGAAAACAAAAAAGCTAGAGCGTTAGCCGAAAAACAAAGAAACTTTTTTGATAATCTTCCAGACGATAGCCCTTATAAAGATATTGCGAAAGCATTTCCTAAAATAGCTGTCAATGCAATAATAAACGAAAGATTGTATAATATTGAACAACAAGACAAATCAATAACCGATAAAAAAAAAGATATAAAAGATTATTTGGCTAATATACAAAAACAAGAAAATCAATTATTTAGTTCTTACCAATCTAATAAAGTTGTTCAAGACTTTGACCAATCAACACAAAGTATAACTAAATTATTTGCCGGATTAGATGCAAATAATGGAGCTGGAGACGTTGCAGCTATATTTACATTTATGAAAACATTAGACCCACAATCGGTAGTTAGAGAAGGAGAATTTGCAACAGCTGAAAATTCAACAGGTGTATTTAAAAAATATTGGAACGGTTATAATAGATTAGTAAAAGGTGAAAAATTAACGGAAGAACAAAGGGAAGCATTTAAAGAAGTTGGTATAAATTTGTATCAACAAAATCAAAAAGCGGTAGATAACGTAAGATACAATTTTACAGAAATAGCAAATAATCAAGGTTTAAACATTGATAATATATTTGTTGATTCTGATATACGACCTAAATTTGAAAATGTGCAAACATCAACTGCACCTGGACAAAAAAGTGAATTTAAAACAGAAAGAGTTCCACCTGGAGCTATTTTAGTTGATTACCAAGACGGAAAATATTTTTTCCAAGTTCCAGGTAGAAAAGAATTTTTAGTAACAGATGGATTTAAATAATGGCAATTATAGGAACAACAACAGTTCTTCCAAGAGATCAAAAAAAAGAATTATTACAACTTACAGAAGTACCTAATAAAATTAGATTTCTTGTAGAGGCCGCACCTAACATGGCTTCTAAAGTAGCTACACTTAAAAAATTTTATGCAGATGTTCAACCTTTAGAGGGTAATAATTTTATAGTTACAGATGAAGACGGAAACAGATTTCAACTTGATAATAAAAATAAAACAAATTTAGGTGACGCAATAGATTTAGGTAAAGAAGCAGCTGAAATGGTTGGTTCTATGATTGGTGCTACTAAAGGAGCGGCAGCAGGAAGTGTTGTACCGGTTGCAGGTACAGCGGCAGGTGCAGTGATAGGTTCTGGGGCAGGTATGGCTGCAGGTGCGGAAATATTTGAAAGAGTAGGGCAATTATACGGTGCAGAAGTTTTAAGAACTAATAAAGAATGGTTAGCACAAAGAGGAACTGATTTTGCTTTTGGTTCGGTAGGACAAGCGGTGGCACCTTTATTATTAAAACCTATAAAAGGTGCTTTTACCGGTTTTGGTAAAGCAAGGTTAGAAACAGTAAAAAGACTAGAAGATTATATTAATGCCGGAGTTACACCTTCTTTAGGGCAAGTATCACAAAAAAGAGGATTACAAACTGTAGAAATGATGTTGGGTAATATTCCAGGTGCTTCTGGTAAAATATCAGCAGTTGCTGCAAATGCACAAAAACAATTAGGCGATAGAGTTTTAGCAACCGCAAAAAATTTAATTAAAAAACCTATACCAGATACAACTGTTGTTGGAAGAACAATAGTTAATGCTTTAGATGGTGTAAATAACACAAAAAGTTTTGTAGGTTTGTTTAATGGAAGAGCAAATACATTATTTGGTAAATTAGACAATTATTTAAGTGATAAACTAATTGATTTATCTAAAGCAAAAGGAAGCACATTAAATACTATTCGTTCTTTAGTAGATGATATTCCAGGTGCTAAAAATGTAGGCGATCAACTTAAAAGCCCATTTTTAAAAGAATTATTTGAAAATTTACAAAAAGATTTAGTTGATGGACAATTACCTTATGCCGCCGTTAAAAAAATAAAACAAAAAATAGGTAGAAAAATGGCTTCTTTTGATTTGATACCTGATGTAGAAAAAGGACAATTAAAATTAATTTACAAAGCGTTAAGTGAAGATTTAAAAATAGCCGCAAAAAAATATGGCGGAACTAAAGCAGTTGGTGAATTAAATAGAGCAAATAAATTTTACCAAGCAGGATTAAAAAGAATAGAAGACTATTTACAACCAATAGTAAATATTGCAGATCCAGATAGAATTGTTTCTAATTTATTAAATGCAAGTAAGGAAGGTGTAACAAAATTAAGAGCTATAAAAAAATCTTTAATTTCATCAGACAGAGCAACAGGAAATTCAAGTTATAAAATTTTAACATCAAATATTCTTGAAAGATTAGGTCGTATGCAACCTGCACAAACTTTGGCTGGAGACGCTGTTGAAACTGCAGGTGCTTTTTCTTCAGAAACTTTTTTAACAAATTATAGTAAATTGTCGGCAGCAGCCAAAAAAGAATTATTTAAAGACGCACCTTTTGGTGCAACATTTAAGAAGAATTTAGATAGAGTTGTAAATATTTCAGATAGTATAAGGTCTAGTGGTAAAACTTTTGCTAACCCAAGTGGAACTGCAGATAGAATTATTGGACAAGGTATCATATTTGGTGGTGCAGCAGGTGGTTTTGTTTCAAATCCAGCTTTTGCCATGATTGGAATACCTTTAGTAATTGGCGGTTCAAGAGTTGCGGCAGGATTAATGACAAATCCTAAATTCATAGGTTGGTTAGCACAAGGTATAAAGATAGCCGGTAACAAAGGTGTAGATGGAGTTATTCAACATATTGGAAAGTTAGGTACTATAATGGCTAATGCGGATAGCGAAACAAGACAATTTATCTATGAATATTTACAAATGCTTCAAGGTAAAAAAGGCGAATAGTCATGTCAACGCAATCACAAAAAAACGAAAAAGAAATTATCAAACTTCAAGGGGAATTGAAATTAATACATAACAAGATAGACACTATAAAGAATAACCACCTACAACATATTGATTACAAAATTAATAACATTTATAAATTAATATGGCTGATTCTAACAATAAGCGTAAGTGGACTTGTGAACTTAGTAATTACCCTAATATCGCCTTAAAAACTTCAAAATCTGTAAAAGGTTTTACCAACGAATATAAAATAATTAACGCATTATCAAAAAAAGGCTATTGGGTTGCAAAATCAATAGACCCACAATGTCCGTTTGATATTGTGGTCACAGATAGAAATGGTAAAGTAACGCTTTTAGATATTAAAACAAATAGTTATAGAGATATAAATAATCCGAATTGGGAAAAAAAATCTAAAAAAATATATAGAACCCCTACGGATATACAAAAAAAATTAAATATAAAATTATTAATGTTAGACTATGAAGATTAATGAGAATACAGCGGTGGCCATGCCTATCAAGAACATGGTAGGAATCATCATCGCAGTCAGTATGGGCATCTTCGCATATACTGAAATTACGGCAAGATTGACTTCTTTGGAAACATCTAGGGAATTGATGAATGCTGATTTATTAAAAGCTAGTGAACAAACAACGGTTGATAAAGAGCAATTTTTATTATTAGAGGATTTATACGAAACAATAGAAAAACATCAAGAATTGTTAGATAAAAATATTCACAATCAAGTTATGCTTACTCATGTTGAATCACAATTAGACAAAGCATTAGAAGATATTGAGAAACTAAAAGATAAAGTTAGAGAAAACGGAAAGAATTATTAAATGCAGGAAGTTGTTATTGCTTTACTATTAATCATAAACGGTGAAATAAAAGAGCACCGTATTCAAGATTCAATGTCCCAATGTCTCAAAGGCAAAAGGGTGGCTTCCAGAGGTGCTTCTAAATCAATAGAGTACCAATGCATCAAATCCCTTGCCGAAACAGAAATATACATGGGGGAAAAATCAATTAAAAAATTAATATTAGAATGATAGATAAATTTATATATAGTTTTTTTGGTTTATTAGATAAATTTTCGGAACATTTAGATAAAGTATTTTTTCCTAAACCAAAAAAAAGAAAAAAAAAATGCAAAGATTGTAAATGCGAATGTCATTGTGAAGATACTTTACATGCACATTGGTACGATGGCGATCTTTGTGTTTGTGAAAATTGCAAACATTAAGGATTTTATGAGGCGATACTATGGAATATTTACTTATAAAACTAGAATGTTTATTGAGAAAGTTATATGGTTTTGTTTGGCGTCAAAGAATAAAATTTACTTTGAAACATCTTAAAAAAAGGAGATAGTTATGTGGTTAAGTGCAATCAAATTAGCTGTAAATGCCGGTTCACATATTTATAAAAAAAAAAAAGAAACACAAATGCGTATGGCAGACGCACAAATGCTTCATGCCGAAAAAATGGCAAAAGGTGAGTTAGAATACTCAGGTAAATTACTTGAAGCAAGGCAATCGGACTGGAAAGATGAGTTTGTTTTAATCGTACTCACTTTGCCAATTTTAGTAATTGCTTATGGTGTTTTTTCAGATGACCCAGGTGCTTCTGCTAAGATAAAAGAATTTTTTGAACAATTTCAGCAACTACCATCATGGTTCACTAATTTGTGGATTTTGGTCGTAGCATCAATTTACGGAATAAAAGGCACACAGATTTTTAAAGGCGGAATGTCTAATAAAAAATAATGTCAGACAATCTTGAACTGATTAACGAATATAAAGAACAAGTTCGTATTCTAAAAGGCGAAGTGGCAGAGTTACAAGATGCCGGTAAGTCAAAAGATTCTGCTAATAAAAGATGTTTACAAAAACTAGAACATTCACAACAAGATTTGGCAGAAGCAAATAAAAGAATAAAAGAATTAGAAGAAGAAATAAAAAAAATAAAAGATTAACTATGAATTTTGTTTTAAATTTAATTATGTGTTCTGCCGTATCAAATAGTTGTTTGCCGCCATATAGATACCCAGATTTATTTGTTGACGGTTATTCTTGCATGATAGCAGGTAATTATGAATCAATCGCAAAATTAGAAGAAATAGGCTACGAAGACGTTAATAAAAATAAAATATTTATTAAGTTTTTATGTACGGAAGAAGTAGTAGTACCGCCAAAAAAACCAAAAATAATTAGTTAATGTGGTGTGTGATATGGAAAAAAGACGATATTTATAGTATATTTACAAACCAAATTTTTGAATCTAATAAGAAAGCATTAGAATTTAAAAACAAACAAACATCATTTAGAAAAAAACATGATGCAAAAGTAGTACCATACGATTATAAATATTTTAAAGGAGTAAAAGAACATGAACTTGACAAATAATTTTTCTTTAAAAGAAATGACACAAAGCCAAACTGCTTTAAGAAACAATTTAGATAATACCCCTGACGAAAAACAAATAGAAAACCTACAAAACCTATGCGAAAAAATACTTCAACCTTTAAGGGAACATTATAATTTACCTATAAAAGTTACTAGCGGATATAGAAGCGAAGAATTAGCAACCATGATAGGATCAAAGCCAACAAGTCAGCATTGTAAAGGCGAAGCGGTCGATTTTGAGATACCAGGTGTTGACAATAAAGAAGTTGCTACAAAAATAAAAAATGAATTTACTTTTGATCAGCTAATTTTGGAGTACTATAATGATACCGATATTAACTCCGGTTGGATTCATGTAAGTTTAAAAAATACTACATTTGAAAATGATAATAGGCAAATGGCATTAATTAAAGACGAACAAGGCTATAAAGAATGGCAATAGACAAGTCTAAAATGAAATGCAATAGCCCCAAAAGGCAAATATCTGGCGGCAAAAAATTTGTAGTAAAAGCATGTAAGAATGGTAAAGAAAAAATTATAAGATTTGGTGATGCAAATATGACAATTAAAAAGAACAATCCGGCTAGAAGACGAAGTTTTAGAGCCAGACATAGATGCGATACAGCAAATGATAAATTTTCTGCAAGATATTGGTCTTGCAAAAAATGGTAAATAACAAACAACAATAGGAGAAAACTATGCCAATGGGAAAAGGAACTTACGGTTCAAAAAGAGGTAGACCACCTAAAAAAAATAAAAAAAAAGATAAAAAGAAAAAGAAAAAATAATGTTGACATCTAAACAAAAAACACTTCCGCCAGCATTAAAGAAAAAAATTATTGCAGCGAAGATGAAAAAGAAAAAAAATAAAAAGAAAAAGTAATGGCCAAACTATGTGCTAGAGGCAAAGCTGCCGCAAAACGTAAATTTAAGGTGTACCCATCAGCGTATGCTAATATGTACGCTAGTGGCGTTTGTTCCGGCAAAATTACACCTGGCGGTAAGAAGAAAAAGAAGAAAAAAAGGTAATGGCTAAAAAGGGACTAAGAAGCTGGGTTTCCGAAAAATGGGTGGATATAGCTAACAAAAGATCAGACGGTAGCTTTCCACCTTGCGGAAGAAGTAAAGGGGAAAAAAGACGAAACTATCCTAAATGCGTTCCCCTAGCTAAAGCAAGATCAATGTCTCCTTCTCAAAGAAGATCCGCAGTATCAAGAAAACAATCTGCCGAACGTAAAGCAAGAAAAGGCAAGAAACCGAATTATGCAAGAACATAAACAAGTTAGGCGTAGCTTTCGTTGTAAAGCTGGGATAGTAGGTGGGTAAAAAAAAGAAGATACAACAAATAGTTGATGTAGGAAAATGCAGATATTGTAAAAAAAATATTGTTAATACTGATTCTTTTGTATCTTTTTATAAAAGCGGACATGCACATTATAACTGCATGAAAGAAAATGATGAAAAGAAAGAAAAAAATAATTTTGATTGGTAATTAAGATTTCCAAAAATTCATAGCATTAATCAAGTAATCAGGGTCTAGTTCATTCTTCCATTTAAAATTTTCAAAATCCGGTTGAATGTAATCTTTGATTACTTTAGCTTCATTACTTATAGACAATAAATTTTGCCTTACCTTACACCTTTGAATAAAGTTTGGTAGCCTAGACATAATACTTTCCGGCTTTAAAAATTCGTAATTATCGGCATGAAAAACTTTAAAACTTTCTTCATTTATATAACAAATATAAATTGGTAATCCGGTAGCGTAATGGTAAAAATCCGTTTGCAATAAATGGTCGCTTGTTGGTGCATCAGGAAGTTTAGAAGTAAGCCATGATCTAGTACCGTCTTTCTTTACCCTACCTCTTTTAGGAAACTTACATTTATCCTCTATAATCATTTTACCTTTTAAATCAGCGTAACCATGAACCGGAATTTCAATACCATCAAATACTTTAAAGGTTTCTATTTCCGGCTTACATTCTTCAAATTTAGGTATAGTTTTGTGTGCTTCATGTCCGTTAATAATCATTTTTTCAACAATTTCGCAAAAATGATTATAAGCGTCTATTTCTACCGGATCAGGTATTAAGGCTTTTAGTTTATCATTAACCGGTACAAAATTACTGTTGGACATTTTTAACTTCCCATTCCGGCTTTAGTATTAATGGTTCGTCTAATTGTGGTATAAAAAAAGACAATGGTTTTTTTAAATATCTAGCTACGGAAACTAATTTATCTAAAGGTATTTTATTTTGTGCTTTTTCGTATTTTTGAATTTGCTGAAATGTAATTCCTATTGCTTTACCTAGTTCCGTTTGGGTTACAAATTTACATGGTATTTTTCTAGTAGGATTCATTGGGTAAATATTTCGGCTAACATTAGTTCTAGCTTCTAATATTTTTTTTCCAATGTGTTTATAAAGTTCTATATCGTCTTCTACGGTATGTTTTCTATGATTGTTCATGTTTCCTTTCTTTTAAGAGATAAATTCCCTACACCCTAAATTCAACTTTCAATTTGTATAGTATTTTAAGTAAAAATACTATCTTGTTTTTGTTCCATATCAGCAATCTTTTCATGTAAGACAGGTAATTTTTCTTGGTACTTACGAATCATTCTTTTATGCTTATTCATTAGAAGCACCCATCTGTCTTTCTTTGCTTTCAGATCCCTGATTTGTTTGGGATTTATCGTCATCATTATCCTTACTGACTATTTTTATATTTGCCCCAAGAAAACGCTTGTCAGTAATATTTATTATAGCGTCATCTTTAGGTGTTTTTTGTTGATATGCTTTTTCCGTAGCTTCTTCTACGGTTTTGCCAACAAAAAATTCTTTAAAATTAACAACTAATTCTTGTAAACTGTTTTTTTCTACTTTAGCCATTTAATTCTATGTTTCGTCTATATCCTTTTAAACGCTTTATTTCTTTTCTTTGTTCTAACTTATTAATTAATACCGTTACCGAATTTTTACTTTTAAATTCTAATGCATCAGCCATTTCTTGATAAGTTGGATAATACTTGTTCTTTTTGACATATTTTTTAATAAAATTCAATAGTTTCATCATTAAAGGAGTCATTGGAACTTTTATTATATCATTAGCCATCTTTTTCTTCCATTTTAAGATTTCTATTTAATTCGTTATACCCATTGATGTCATCATAGGTATCTTTTTTATATTTTTTATTAGTTATTGAACGCCATAATTTAACAATAGTCATGCAAACTCCGAAGATATTGTTGGGACAACGAACTTGATAACCATTAAAAGCCGAAAGAATATTTTCTAACATGCCTTTAAAAACATAGCTTGTAGAACTAAAACTTCCGTATTGTTCTTGTTTTTCTTTCAAAAGTTTTTCAAGTTCTTTTGATATTTGATTTATATTTTTAATATTACTCATGTCCTAAATCATAATTAAGTTGTTCTTCATATCCCCAATAATAATTACCATTAATATCTTTACAATAATGACCGAACACATGATATTTTTTGTAAGTAACATAGGTTAAAGGTTCATAAAGTTTATGGTTTTTATTATCTACAAATTTAACATTACTATAAAATGCTTCTTCACAAGTTATAGGCCTTAATGTAAATCCAATAGGTATTTTAATTGCAGCATAACTATCGCCAACAATTACCAATAAATACAAAAAGAATATTTTCACTAAAAGTCAAAATCATTATCGTTTTGTTTTGGTTGTTGTTGTTGTTGTGGTTTATCTTGTGGGTCATTTTGATAACCGGATATATTAGGTTTTTCCGATTTATCATTTAACCAACCAATTAAACTTTTTTGATTAGGGGCAACTTCCGGTGCATGTAAATTTCCGGTAAATTTATTATCATCGCCTTTAAATAATACACCTACTTGTGCAAATATTCTTATAAATTTAGTTCCCTTTTGCGAAGTACCTTTTGAACCTAGTATAGTTCCTTTTTCGCCATTCGCTAATTTTGTATTACCGGAAAAATCTATTTTTACCGCTTTAGGGTTATTAGCGTCATAAGGAAATAACACCCAGTCTTTTTGCTTACCAACCTGATTTGACATTTTGTCCTCCATTTTGTTTGATTGATTCTTCTTTCTTTTTAAACAATACTTCTATTTCTTCCTGTCTTGTTTTAAATTTAGAATATAAAGAATTTAGTTTGGTTTGTGTTTTTTGTTCGTCTATTTGTTTTTCTAAATTATCGCTACTACCTTGTTTTTGATTTAACAACGCATTAGCTAATTCTTCCGCCGAAGCAAATTCCGTACCATGCAGACCAAAACTTGCCAAGCATCTACCTAAACTTGAAGTAAAAGCATTTTCTAAAGCCGAAGTTTTGTTTATAAAAGTGGCGTTCCTTTTTTCTTCTGCATGTCCGGTACTAAAAGGAGTATCGCCAATATACAAAGTTGTTTTAGTAATAACTTTATTATCGTCTTGGTAAATTAATTGTTCGTCAATTTTAGATTCCGGAAAAAATTTTAATAAATGATTATGTCTTTTTGCAACGGTTAAATATTCTTTACCTTTAAAATCCATTCCTTTTACACTTGTGGCTAATTTATCTATACATTCCTTTCTTCTGTCTTTAAATGAGCCTTTACTTTTTTCTTCCGTCTTTTGTGTCATGTTTCCTTTCATTTTGATTTTTTTGATCTATTTCTTTTAATGCTTTTGCATGTATGTAACTTTGATTTTTTGCAACTTCTTTTTCTTTTTTTTCGTATTTATCTAATTTCTTTCTTAGTTCGGTAATTTCTTCGTCCCTTTGTCTTAATAAACTATCTTGTTTCTTTTGTTGCTTTTGGTAGTTTCTATTTTCGGTTTGTAACTTAGCTATCTCTTTTAGCATCTTTTTTTCCTTTCATAACTTCGCTTATAGATAACTTATGAACTATCATGTCTTGCATAGCCCTACCTACAATACCACCAAAAATCATTCGCATATTAGGGGGTCGCTTTTTCCTATCTTTTTCGTCAAGAACGCAATAGTCGTTAAACCATTGGTCTATCGGTTTAGTTAACTGAGAGGGAGAAAGATGATCTGCCGAAAAGCAACCCCCATCTTTCTTATGCAGCCACATTTTACCTATTTTTATAAGCATTGATTCGGACACTAATACAAATATTGTAAAAAAACAATACATTATTTAATTGATTTATACATTAATTTTTATAAATCTAGGTTATGGACTTGCGATTCATTAATTATAAAAAAAAACGAATCAAAGTTAGTTGGGAAAATTGCGGAGACTGTCATGCAATATTTTACCCTAGTACACTTGAACTTCGAATCAATCCTAAATTATCAAAACAAATGTTGGCTAAAACTTTATTCCATGAACTTTGGCATATCATTTGTTGGGTAAATAAAATTAACATTAATAAGATTGGCGAAGAAAAAACAGCGTTATTAGCAGAAGAATTTATTCCAATATTAAAAAGGAATAACAAGCTAAAGAAACTAATTAATGAATATATACGGTGATATGAGAATTTGCGTAAAATGTAAGAACCATGCAGACGTAGTTGAAAATGGTAAAGACTATTGCGCTGAATGTTGGTGGGATAGTTTTTCAAATACCGGCGTTAAATTAGAAGACTACCACAAACAACAAGACAAAACAAAGGAGCAAGATAATGATTTTAAAAGAAAAACCGATATTAAAAGATTCGAAGAAGTATAAAATAATTTATGCTGACCCACCTTGGTACTTTAAAAGCTATTCTAAAAAAGGCGAAGATAGAAACGCAACCAATCATTACCCTTGTATGGAGTTCAATGATTTATTGGCTCTTAATATTAATGATATTGCTGATGTGGATTGTTGTTTGTTTATGTGGGTTACTGATCCTTTTTTGGAAAAATCTTTTAAACTACTTAAACAATGGGGATTTAAATATAAAACAATCGCTTTTACTTGGGCTAAAAAAAATAAAACAAATGATAATTTCTTTATGGGATTAGGTTATTGGACTAGGGCTAACCCTGAAATTTGTTTGTTAGCTACAAAAGGAAAACCAAAAAGATTTTATAAAAATGTAAAACAATTAGTTATTGATAGTCGTAGGGAACATTCAAGAAAACCGGATATTATTAGAACTAACATTGTAAATCTTTGCGGCGATTTACCTAGAATTGAATTGTTTGCTAGGCAAAAGGTTCAAGGTTGGGATTGTTGGGGTAACGAAGTTTGATTGTAAAACTAGAACCTTACGAAATAGAGATGGCTTCGCAAGTTGCCAATAAAAGATACGTTGAAAATATAAAAATGAAAAAAACCTTTGGACATGGTTTTAAAGGTACGGAAGAAAAAACATTATCTTTAGGAATTTTAGGGGCTATGGGCGAAGTTGCTTATTGTAAAGCTAAGAATGTTTTTTTTAACGGAAGTTATAGCGATACTTATAACCGGTATGATAAAGCGGACGTTGGGGAAGATATAGAAATAAGAACTCAACAAAAAAAATATAACAATACATTAATCATTAGGCCGGTTGAAAAAAAAGCTAAGTATGTTTTGATTACTTATGAGGGTAATCATACATATACATTACAAGGTTGGTTTCCTTATCATAGTAAAATAGAAGATAAATACCTTACGGACTTTGGCCTTGATAGGCCTAAATGCTGGAGTATTCCTATAAAAGATTTATATAACATTAACGATTTATGACGGACAAAATAAATTTTAAAATTTTTAAGCCATTCGGTTCTACTTTAGCAAAAGCAACATTACCCCTAGACTTAATTAAAGATTTCAAAGAAGATTTGCAAAAGATAAGACAAGACAAACAAAAGCAAAAAGACCATGATTGGGGTAAAAGACTTGTTGGCCATGTTGCCGAAGAATATCTTATAACGCCGGAAGTAATGTTGAAATGGAAAAGACAATTTTTTGACCCTATTATTGCTTCTTATACTAATGCCCATTACAAAGAAGACAAGATTAAAAGCATTTTAATTAATTCAGCTTGGTATGTGGTGTCTAAACCAAACGATTACAACCCAGCACATAGACATACGGAATATTCAAAATCAAAAAATTATCATTTATCTTGTGTTGGATATTTACAAATACCAAAATCAATGATTCCTACGGACAATGCCAAACAACATAATGATTTTTCCGGAAATACTGAATTTTTAGAGGGTTCGGAGGGTATGTTCACAGACGTTAATTATAGAATTATGCCAAACGAAATGGAGCGTACTTGGATTTTATTCCCTAACAACCTTACGCATGTTGTTTATCCATTTAATTCAAGCGATAAAAATGATGAAAGAATATCTTTTAGCTTTAACGCAACTATTAATTTTGAAGAAAGTATAAACTAATCGCTATTACTTCTAGTATTATAATTGTTTCTAACATAGCTACCTTTACCCTTTTTGGGTTTGATTATTCGTAATTTGTAATATGCTTTTGTCAAAATCTTTGCAAAAGGATTTTTTTTTAATTTTGTTTTCATAATGTTTATAAATAATACCTTTTGAAGATAATATATTTCTTAATGTTAATTTAGCTACTTCTTCAATATTTATTTTTTGTTGTAGTTTCATTCTTTAACCTTTCTTTTATTACATGCGATACTTCTTCTTGTATTTCCGAACCAACCCAATTACGATTATTATTACTACAAGCTATCGCCGTTGTTCCGCTACCCAAAAACGGATCATAAACTAAATCTTTTTCTTCGGTAAAACTTTTTATAAATGTTTCGCAAATTTCTACCGGCATAGAATTTTTATAGCCGCTACCTTTTACCATAAATAAATCTTGTAATATTTTTTTATTTTGTGGTTGCTTTCTTTTACCTTGTGAAAAAGTAATTAAATGTTGATAAGGTAATTTATATAAATCAATCTTTGTTGTTTTTATCCATAACTTATAACTATAAACATTCCAATCAAGGCTAGTAAAAGCGTCAATAACCGCTTTATGTTTTGGAATGATACCGCCGTTTGCTTTCCTATCGGTTATGCAAATAGTTACAAAGCCGCTAATTGGATTAAAATTTTCAATAAAAGGTTTTATCCATGTATAATAACTATCATTTAAAACTAAACCGATTTCGCTAAAGTCAGGCGGCGAAGTAATAATATAATTATATTTAAAATCTTTATTTGTTAAGCGTTCGTAACAATCTTCTATATAAAATTTATTAATCATTTTTTTATATAATCTTTAGCTTCTTTTTCGGTTGCAAAAAACTTTTTTGTAAATACTTCCATATTTAAATGACTAAGTAACTTTTTAAGTTTAATTTTTTTAATTCTTTTTGAACCATGCAAAACCCTATAAACATATAAATCTTTTTTAATTGTCATATCTTTTGAAAAACTAATACGTTTTGATGTATCTTAACAACTTTTCTATTTTTCATAGACGTTGAAGCCCTTACACTAGCCGAACCGATAGCATTTAATAAAATGATTTCATTGTAGAACTTCATTCCACATTTAGTAAAAGCCCTAATGGTGTCCGGCACAAAGCCGTAGAAATGGCCTTTCTTGTCCCTAAATTCGCCCACAACAAAACAAGCTAGTTCTCCTTGTTTTAATAAATTGCATGACTTCGCAATTATTGATTCGTAAATTTTTAAAAATTGTGGGTATTCCATGTTGGAAATATCGTCTTGCATATCGCTATAAATTTCTAAATTACCATAAGGCGGACAACTAAAAATAAAATCGTAGTTTTCTATTTGGTTACTTGTTACGCCGTCTTTTAAATTATCTAAAATTTTATTACTATCGCCAACAATCCAATTTGGCTTTTTATCTTTTTCTTCAAAAATTTTGTCCGCTTGTATTTTATTGCTTTCAACTTGTTCCGGCCGTAATTCAATACCGGTATAATCATGGCCTAAAGTAGCCGCAACAATACCCCTAACCGAACCCCCTGCGAATGGGTCTAATATCCTAGAATTTTCTTTGGGACAAAACCAAGTATAGGCTAATTCACAAACAACAGGGTCAAATATACTATGTTCGCCAACGTCTAATATTCTTTGCGTAGATTCGGCCGGTTTCTTTCCGCTTCGTTCGGCTTGTCTATGCCTACCGGCAAAGTGAGCACCGTCAACTTTCCGCCCTAATTCGCTTTCTATACCTAACGCTTTCCATTTATTACGTCTTCTTTGCCAAGAACCTTGTTTGGTATCAAATACGGAAAAAGGCGGTTCTATGTATTTGTCCCTTAATTCAAATTTTTTTGTTACTTCATTACCAAATAAATCTACTTGAATAGTTGGTTCTTCTTGTTTAAAATTATCCGCCATGTTTCACCCTTTCTTCGTAGGCCTTGTC
>Ga0208159_1000399_pt1 | contig 17706 bp, 33 predicted proteins | sample 9_EtaG_FD_184082 | JGI IMG/M metagenome (GOLD analysis project Ga0208159, IMG submission 184082) | Marine viral communities from the Subarctic Pacific Ocean - 9_ETSP_OMZ_AT15188 metaG (SPAdes) (version 2) | ecosystem: Environmental > Aquatic > Marine > Oceanic | place: Pacific Ocean | collected... | reverse complement strand
CTCATCTATATGAGATAGGTCGTGGTCAACAGGGTGTCCTAACTTGTGAACCATATAAATCGGAGTTACACCCTCTCTGGAGGTTCAAGACCGTGGAGGAGGCTCAGTTATCCTGTAATAGGATTTATTTAAAGTATTTAGAATACGTGGAGGACGGGGATTTTGTAGGTATGGATATGTGTAGGAAGTATCTTCATATGGGGTTCACCCGTAGTCGTAGGTATTGGAACCATTCCTCAGGTCGGAAGTGGACTCGGATGAAAAATGGGGAATGGGCTATACTTCCATTCGACCGAACCGAGGATAGGTTCTATCAGGGTAGCTTAATCTTTCAGAGGTATTGGAAGATGGTTCGGGAGGACACCACGTATTTGGATATGAAAAGAGACTTCAAGATTTGGAAAGAGAAACATTTAAAATTCAGAGAGGAGTATGGGGAATGGCGAAAAAGAAATCACCGATAGATAGTATTATTATAGATATGATACTTGACCACTTTAATATGCAGGGTATTATGAATAAACCAGAGGTATTAACGGGTTCTCAGTTTGATTCCATGATTAAACAGGCTGAGGAGATATGGGTTCATGAGATTATGATAAAAGAGGATGGGGGACTAGCTTGAGGATTGGTTACGCTTGTATAAACATGCAGTTATCTTACCCACAACAATACGGTGGACAGGAGAGGGGTGTACAACCAATCACCACGGGTCGAACCATGATTCGTCGTACGTTCGATAGTAGGGGTGTGGGGTATGCGTCCGAAAAGTGTTTGGATAACGTGAGGGACTTGGACACCATCATGGATTGGAACATCGGTAACGGGTACAACTTCTTTCGTGTAACATCGAACCTCGCCCCCTGGAAATCGGAATACGACTGGTCGGACATGCCTGATATAAAGGACATCGAACACCATCTCGAATCGGTGGGTCTCAAAGCTCGTATACACGACGTTCGTATAACCTCTCATCCCGGCCCTTTTAACGTCCTAACCTCTCCTCATCCGCACGTCGTAACTAATTGCGTCAAAGACCTCACCGAACATGGTGACGTGTTCGATATGATGAATCTCAGTAGGACACCGTGGAACAAGATTAACATTCACCTTGGTGGGGCTTATGGTGATAAGGAATCCGCTATGGAACGTTTCTGTGAGAACTTTGAGTTGTTACCAAGTTCTGTTAGGAGTAGACTGACGATAGAGAACGATGATAGGGCTAGTATGTATTCTGTTAGGGATTTATACGAGGGTGTTTATAAGAGGATTGGTATACCTATCGTGTTTGATTATCACCACCATCAATTTCAGACTGGGGATATGACCGAGAGGGAAGCTTTGGAAATGGCTATATCTACTTGGCCTGACGACATCGTACCTGTTGTTCACTATAGTGAGAGTCGTAGGAAGGAACAACTTGATGAGAGTATCAGAGAACAAGCACATTCTGATTATGTTTATGATTACATTGATACTTATGGACAGAATGTGGATGTGATGATAGAAGCTAAACATAAGGAATTAGCTGTACAAAAATATAAAGAGTTACATCTTGAGGAGATTACAATATGACACACCTATTCGACACAACTAAAGAAGATATTATAAAGATGTCTTGGGACGAGATACAAGAGTTGATGAACAGAATGATTAAACATGGATTCTATGATGAGTTCGTTAAATGGTTAGGTAAACCACCACACGTTATTAAACACGATTGGTTTATGGACAATATGGGTAAGTTAAAAGATGAGTAAAGAGTACGACCCACTATTGTGGTATAAGGAAACTTTAACGAGGATGACCCAAGAGGAACTAGATGAAGAAGAAGCTAAACGCAGGATGAATGGTTCTTGGGACAACTATGTTAAGACTTTAGGTGATACACCAGAGAACATAATTAAGAAGTTAGGTAAGGTTGGTGAATGAAGTTTAAGTTAGTTCAGTTATATACAATGAATGAATCAAAACCTCTAGTTGGTGTTGGTGATGTTGAGGTACAATGGGATACTTGTGATTTAAGTGGGTGTCCACCTGAAAGGGTTCCTGGTACTATTAGTATGACGAATCATGGAAAGTTATCACAATGTGCTGAAGAAGATTTACCTAAAGTGTTTACAGACATCGATGGAACAGAACATCGTATCGAAGATATATATTCGTTAAGGTCAAGTTGATGAAGAAGTTATTAATATTATTATTGTTATTGGGTTGTGATTTAGAACCAAAACAAAAAGAGGTGGTCGTACAGATTGAACCTTTCGCTGGTAGGATAGAGATTATGGATACACCGTGGTATACGACACATATTATTAGAGGTAAGGTTGCTGGGGCTACGGATGGTATGAAGATTAGATGGTACACCGATATGTATTGGGATAGAACCGATAGTAGTGGTTACCTAAAAATGATTCAAAACGAACTGTATGGTAAATGGTATGATGTCTACAAAGATACCATAACTTATAGATATCGTAGTTTGTCTAACCACATTCCGATTGTTGAACCTTATAGTATAGTTGATGATGGTGGTAGATTTAAGATGTTGGTTCAACCTGTAAAAACAATGCAGGGTTGTATGACTTGTACAGATTGGAGACACAAGGATGGAAGTTGGATGTGGTTATGGTGGGAAGTCAATGATACTGTTATTGACTCAATGGAAATATTTTTAATGGATTGATATGTATAAGACTAAAGATATATTAATTACAATTACTTATGTCACACTACTATTAATGATAGGTTTAGTTATACCTTATTTAATAGGTGCTAAGTAACGGAGGGAAAACAATGTATGACCATTATCGTTCAGTTGGTGAACCAGCTACTAAAGTTGGATTCAAAAAGAAGAGACCTAAATCTGTAGCGGTTGTTGATGAGGATAACTGTACGGGTTGTCAAGTTTGTATTCCGTTCTGTCCCGTTGATTGTATAGAACCAGTACCCAAGGAGAAGTATGATATACCGATACCACCAGTACAAGTGAGGTTTGATGAATGTATAGGGTGTCAGTTATGTGCTAAAGCTTGTACGGCTTTAACGTGGGATGCGATTAGGATGATTGAAACAGATGAGTTTGAAGAAACATATGATTTTGAAATAACATGAGTAATTTAAATCTTTTGGGTGACTATATATTTAAAAGAATAAAGAAAGATAATTCTGATAATAGAAATATATACCACAAACCAAAAGAATCATTATCAGGACTATATATAAATGCTAAAGATATACAAAGATACATTTATGATTACGTTAATTATGGGATTGACCATATGGGTGATGATGAATGTTTGGAAGATAAAATAGAAAGATACTGGGATGACCCAGATGGGAAGGAAGTTTAAATGAAAACATTAGTAGGTAACAGAATACCACCAGGAGATAGGTGGGGTTTAATTGACGATGACTCAGATATTGTGTATGGTAGTTTAACTGATTGTTTAAATCAAATATTTGTAGTACATGAAGCAACACAATTCTTTATAGACGCTAAAAAAGGTGAAATCTATATTGAAGATGGTGTAGAGAAACCACAACCGATAAAGAAATTTTCATTATATGGTGAAGAGATTTAAGAAACTAACAGAGTATTGGAAGAAACTTACTATAACTCTAGCACTACCAATCTTAATAATCAATAGTGTTATGGATTATTATTATGGTTGGGAAGCTAGACAACAAGTGATTCAAGAAGATTACAAGTTAAAGTGGTTTATATTATCTCATAGTCATACAGAGTATTTTCCAGCCGAAACAATTATTGATGTGGATGGTAATCCTGTCTTCTTTGAAGAGGGTGGTGGTGAAGTGGATTGGAATAAACTCAAAGAAAAAGGTTTCGGTGATATGATACCTAATCCTACAGATAGTTTCACACCTGAAGCTAAAGTAGATAGTTATTTATCAAGAATATTTAAACCAATCAAAAATACAAAAGACAGATTCAATAATTGGTGGAGAGGATTATATAAAGAAAAACAAATAAAGGAACTAAGAGGATGAAAGAACCATTAACAGAAGTTAAAGAATGGATAACTGAATACTTAGAAAAACCAAATGAAAGTTTTGGTGATATGCCTGTTTGTCCGTTTGTAAAGGCGGAACGAGTAAATGATAAGTTAATGTTTGAAGTGTGGCATCCAGATGAAAAGTCTTTTATTGATATTTTGGAAGAGTTCAAAAAAAATGAATTTTCGTCAGCTTTGATTATATGTATGAATACGGAAGGTATTGATTGGTCAGAAGTTGAACGTAATAAATACCAAAAGACAATACAGAAGTTAATGAAAGAACAAGGTTATAAAGATTTAAAAGCATTGTGTTTCTCACCATTTGAAGAATGGAAAGTTGCTGGTGAGGATACAAGAAAAGGTACACCTTATTTTTTAATTAACATAGCTGGTACTGACCAATTAAACGAAGCTCATAGAACTCTTTGGAAAACAAAATATTTTAAAAATTTTAGTGAAGAAGAATTAACAAGATTAAAAGTATATCCTAAAAATAAGAAGGTTATAAATGAGAAAAAAAATAAAGAAAAGTAATTATAGAGACGACACTAGTTATACCACAAGTAGTAAACAGACTACAAGAAGATATAGACGAAAGAAAACAACAGAGAGTAATAAATTTCTTGACGCTGTTATGAAGGGTGCTAAGAAAATCTTTTCACCACCCAAATAAATTTATGGCGATGTAAGAGTAGCTGGTGCTCTCCTCGGTCTTCAAAACCGTTGTGTAGTAGTTGATACTATAAGTAGGTTCGATTCCTATCCGTCGCCGCTATGGGGCTGTAGCTCAGTTGGGAGAGCATCTCGTTTGCACCGAGAAGGTCGCAGGTTCGATTCCTGTCAGCTCCACAATGGCCCGTTCGTCTAGTGGTTAGGACTCAGGATTTTCATTCCTGCAACAGGGGTTCGATTCCCCTACGGGCTACTAAATTAGGTTACAACTGAATGTAGTCAGAAGCCAGAGTAGCTCAGTTGGTAGAGCAAGTGATTTGTAATCACTAGGTCGTAGGTTCGAATCCTATCTCTGGCTCAGATATGGGGCTGTTTTGGTTTCGACGGATGTTATTTGACAATAAAGTGCAGCAGAGATTGAGTATGTCTCGTAACAAAAGACTCACCAAACTCAAATGGCGATACTTCGCTACAAGGGTTGGAAATCGATTGGCATTTAGCCAATACTGAAATGGGATTCGACAACTTCGTTGAACCTGTTTCTGATTCTCAACCAACTCACGTTTACGCGTAAGTTACTGAGTTGTCTAACACTCGGTCATAAAAAAAGTTAGACACTAACTCGTGAGATAGAGTTTAAATATCTTCAGTCGTCAATCTGTAAACTGACCATAGTGGGTTGTAGGTAACTACTGTATTTGGAACCTAACTAAGCTGTGAATGACTTTATCGATGGAACATTCGGACACGGGTTCGAGTCCCGTCAGCTCCACAAATTTAAACTAAAAGAGGTGTTATGATATTTAGACAAAACATAAGTTACAACGAAGCTTCAGAATACGTGGGTAAGGCTATAGAAGACCAAGTACGTAAAGACTCAGCGTCGGTATTAGGTTTAGCTACAGGTTCCACACCGTTAGGTATCTATCAATATCTATGTAAGTCTGATGTGGACTTTAGAAGTGTTACAACTTTCAACCTAGATGAGTATGGTGATGATAATGGTGATTTAGAAATCGAAGATACATATCATTATTATATGAAAGAAAACTTATTCAATAAAGTTAAGTTCAGTAAGAGTTATTTTCCTGATGACGACGGTGGTAGAGAACATTACTATGATGATAAGATTGAATTTAGAGGTGGTATAGATATTCAGATACTTGGTATCGGAACTAACGGACATATAGCATTTAATGAACCTGGTTGTAGTCGAAATAGTGAAACACGAAATGTGAATCTCTCAGAGAATACGAGAAAAGACAATAGTAGATTCTTTCCATCATTAGAAAGAACACCGACATTCGCTTACACTATGGGTATTTCAACTATTATGAAAGCTAAAAAGATATTCTTATTAGGTGGACAAAATAAAAAGGATATTATGAATGAGGCAGCTTTTGACCCTATAACTAGTGATATACCAGCATCATATTTACAAGAACATAAAAACGTGGAGTTTATACTTTATGATTAATAAGATAATGATTGTCTCTCACCCCGATGATGAGGCGTTATTTGGTGGAGCTGAATTACTCTCTCACCCAGATGAATATAAAGTCGTAGTATTAGATGAGTATCAAAATGATATAAGAAGAAGAGAGTTCTTAGATAGTATGAGGTTTATTGGTATCCACGAATACGAACATTGGACTGGGTTTAAGGGTAGAGAAGATTACTACAGAGAGAAACTTATATATGAACTACTCAGAGTATTAAGAGAAAGAGATTACGAAAAGATAGTAACACACAATACTAATGGTGAATACGGACACCCACGTCATAGAGCCTGTCACGATGTATTGTCACACCTTAGACCTGAGAAACTATGGGTGTTTAGTAGGGGTAAAAAATTAAGTAGTGATATGATTAAAGCAAAAGGTGATTTGTTAAAAGTATATAAATCACAAGTAGAGGTTTTAGATTGGTTTAATTGGGAACACGAAACTATACAAAAACATAAATGAGTAAATATAAAGATAAGAAGGCAGCTAAGTTCTTACCAAAAGAAGTACAAGATGCAATCAATTCTTTTTTGAAACAATTTCTTATTATGTTAGAATATCAGTTAGATGAAATACCAAGAGAGTATGGTGTAAACTTAATTAAAACATTATCTAAATACCCAGAGTATAAATACTTAGCAGAAGAACTTTTAGAAACAATGACAAACGGAGATATTTATGATTAGATATAAAATTGTAGTACCATATGCTACAAAGAATACAACCTTAATGTATAAAAACTATTATTGGAGTAAGTAATGAATAAACTAGTAAAAATAGTAATATTAACATTAATAGGTACTGGGTGTTTCGGTACTGGTTTATATTACTCAACAATAAGATTTAATCAAACACTTGATAACATTAAAAGTGAATATGATGTAATATCAGAACAAGTAGATGCTTTCGTAGACTTATCAAACCCGAAAACAATTCGTTTCTACACAACAGAGTTACGAAGACTATTGGATGATATTAAATTCTTACACGTATTAATAGAGAGTGGTCAGATAGCCGATGAGAAACTCGATGAGTATCTAGCTTCAAAAGAAGGTAACGTAGATGGGATAATGAAACGTTTAGATGGTATAACTAGTGAAGTGGATAGTATGTTAACATCATCACACGACCATATGCATCTAATGGTAGAAGAGTTACAAGATGAAGTAACATCTCAACTAATCAATTCAGATGTGACATCAAAGGTTGACAGTTTGAATAAACAAATAACATCACTTGAAAATAAATTAGATGATGTTAATAAAGTAATCGATAAAATTAAAAACTCAAAGATGAGTAAGTATTTAAAATAGGAGTATAGTAAAATGAAAACAATGAAATACTTTTCAGCAACGTGGTGTGGGCCTTGTCAAACTTTCAAACCTATTATGAAAGAGTTAGTCTCCGAGGGATACAACATTGAATTTATTGATGTTGATGAACAAGGTGAACAGGCCGCTGAGTTTGGTATCCGTTCAGTACCAACAACTGTAATTATAGAAAATGGAAAAGAAGTAGATAGATTAATCGGTGCACAAACAAAGTCCAAAGTCGTAGAAGTTCTCTCGTGAAGAGACCAGAAGATAAACCAAGAAACCGTCATTATATTATAACCGAAGAGGATATATTAGAGATACTAATAGCTATGGACAATAACGATTGGGATTATGTTATGGATTTTTTTGAAGACTTAGAACCATTAGATACTCCACGTTCTGATACCGTTACCCTAGAACAATTAGTTGCTAATGCTGGATTGGTACTGACATCTAAACGTGGGTAGGATTAAGTTTAACATACATAATAAATCAAAATAGAGTTAGTCTTATATTATCCCCACTTACTCACACATCGTAGATAAATATCAAGAAAGTAAAAAAAGCTCTTGACTTATATATAAATTATTTCTTATATTCAAATATGAAAAATACAATAATATTTGACCTTGATGGAACTCTCGCTATCATTGATAAAAGACGAGAAGTTTCAACTAAACCTAACGGTAAATTAGATTGGAAGAAATTCTTTAACCCATCTAATATTAAGTTAGATGAACCTAACCCACCTGTTATTAAGATGGCTCAGTTGTTTGCTGAACAAGGATTCAACATCGTTATCTTTTCAGGTAGGTCTAACAAGACCGAACGTTCTACACGTTCTTGGTTGACTAATCACAACATCCCTTTTCATAAATTAGTTATGAGAGATTCAGAAACTAATCACTTCACGCCAGATTGGGTATTGAAAAAAGATATGTTAGATGAACACGTAGATATCAATGATGTCTTTCTTGTGGTTGATGATAGAGATAGGGTTGTACAACTTTGGAGGTCTCTAGGACTTACTACATTCCAAGTAGCTGATGGTGACTTTTAGTGGAATGTAAGAAGTGTGAAACTATCATAAGTGACCAACGATATCAATTAGGTTATACAGAATGTTTAGATTGTAGTGAAGTAGAACCTTATTCTGCTCACACGGTTTATCCTCACAAGACGGGTGGTTATGTTCAACCCGTAAGTAAGACAACATCTAATAATCTTAAACGTATGGATAGACGTGGTACTGGTAAAACTCGTGTAGGTAAATCATCAGGTGATTGGGACAAGTGGTTAGAACAATACTATCACAACTTATACAATCCTAAACCTGAAAAGAAACCTGTTAAAGATGTGTGTACAATTAAGCTTATGGACTCTGATACGTTATATAACAAAACTATATTATACTACAAAGATAACGGTTATCAGAATACTATAAAGTGGTTAAAAGAATTATTTACTCAAGATAAGATATCTCTAACTAACAAATCTAAAATGTTAGAAGAATTAAATCATTACGAGATGTTACCAAAAAGATTACGTAAATGGACACAAAAAATAAATTAAAAAAAGTGAAAAAAGCTCTTGACTTATATAGTGCAAATTCCGTATTATTAGATATGAAAAATAGGAGAAATATGAAAGATTCAAGTTTCAAACACTTTAATCCAATGGCTCTTCGTGATAAATATAGTTCTAGTAGAAACACTAATTCTAACTTTTGGTTTGATGATTCACCTAGAACAAGTATCTTCGATGAAGATAATGTAGAAGTTAAACGTGGTGTTAATCACGTTCAACTAGCTTCTTATAGACGAGCTATTGCTAACTTTGTTACCATTGTTACTGGTGACAGTTCTATCCCCGTAAAATTTCAATCTAACGACCAATCATTTACTGATGGTAAGGTTGTTACTATCGGTTCCAAAATTGATGATAAAAGTTTTGACCATACCGTGGGTGTTGCTCTTCACGAGGGTTCTCATATCAAACTTTCTGATTTTGATTTCTTGAGAAATCTTGAGTTTGAGATTTCTAAAGAGTTATATTCACTAGGTGAAGAAAAAGGTTTCTCTCTTTACGATGTTAAGAGTCACGTTAAGAATATGTTAAACTATATCGAGGATAGACGTATCGATTGGTATGTATTTTCTACTTCTCCTGGTTACAAGGGTTATTACAATTCTATGTATGACAAGTATTTTCATTCTAAAGTTATTGATAAAGCTCTTCTTACCGATGAGTATACTTCACTTGATTGGGATTCATACATTTTTAGAATCTTAAATCTAACTAACAAGAACTCAAGATTAGACGTGTTACCTGAATTGTCTTTGATTTACGATATGATTTTCAAACACAATGGTGGTGTCAAAAAGATGAACTCTACAAGAGAAGCATTTGATGTCGCTAAAAGTGTTGTTGGAACTATCTACTCTGTTCTACCTGATGGTATTGAAGAAACTGATGAGTATGGTGAAACAACTACTAAACCCGCTTCTGAGGGTGGTGGAGAATCTTCTGAGAGTGTTGATGGTGAACCCAAGAAACTTTCTGATGAAGAGTTTGAAGGATTGAAAAAAGCTATGTCAAGTGGTGATGTTTCAAGAGGTCATTCTAATGGTAGTGATATTCAACTTACAGAAGCTCAGAAGAAACAATTAGAAAGAGCTTTTCAAAAACAACAAGATTTTGTTGATGGTAATGTTAAGAAGACTGGTAAGTTATCTAAAAAAGATTCTAATATCGTTAAGAGTATGGAAGAAGCTGGTGTTGATATGAAAAAGGTTGGTGATGGTTTGATGGACGAAAGGTATGATTACAACTTAGGTGACTATGTTAAAATACCAAGTAAAGGTTTAGATTGTATCTTTGTAAAAAAGATTACTGATAGTATGATTGAAGAAAATGTCTTTCCTTGTTTGTTTAACTGGAATTTCCGTAGTACTGATATTAACTCACTTGACCCACGTACTTCTGAGTTGTTGACAAGAGGTACTACACTTGGTAAGAAGTTAGGTCGTAAGTTACAGATTAGAGGTGAGTCAAGAGACACAAAGTGGTCAAGACTTGATAGTGGTAAAATTGACAAGAGACTTATTAGTGAATTAGGTTTTGGTAATGAAAGAGTTTTCAACACGACTTTTGTTGAAAAGTTCTCAGACGCTTTTCTTCACATCTCTATCGACGCTAGTGGTTCCATGAATGGAGAGAAGTGGGAAAACACGATTGTCTCAACAATCGCTATTTGTAAAGCTGCTTCAATGATTGATAATGTTGATGTTGTTGTTTCTTTCAGAACTACACACGAGAGTGGTGGTAGAAGTAACAGAACTAGTAATTATCTTCCTCTAGTTGCTATAGGTTATGATTCAAGGGTTGATTCGTTTTCTAAAGTTCTTAGACACTTTGGTTGGATTTCTCCTGGTGGTACTACACCAGAGGGTTTATGTTTTGAAGCTATTATGAATGAGATTGTACCAACAGTTAGAGACAGAGATTCTTATTTCTTAAATTTATCCGATGGGATGCCAATGTTCAGTAATAGTGAATTTAATTACCATGACCAACAAGCATGTAATCACACTAAAAAGATGGTTGATGAGATTAGAAAAAAAGGTGTAAAGGTTTTGAGTTACTATATTAGTGGTGGATATGATTCAGATAAATGTGTGGTTGATTTCAAGAAGATGTATGGTAAAGATGCTAGTTTTATCAATGTCACTAGTGTGATGGAAGTTAGTAAGTCAATGAACAAAATGTTTTTGGAGAAGAACTAATGAAAATAGGAATTGATGTAGATGGGGTCTTGAGAGATTTCTGTCAAGGTTTAGAAAAGGTAGTTACAGAACATTATCCAAATTATTTACCAGAGGATTATACTGGTATTAATAATTGGAAACTATCCGATAACTTTACAGTAGATAAGCCCGAAATACAAAAGATATATTGGGAAGATTACTCTAAAGAAATTATGGGTGAATCACCAGCGTTCGAAGAGAACGTTAGACAGATGAAAAATTTAATTAGTCACTATCACGAACTTGATAACTCTGATGTAAGTTTTGTTTGTGTAACTTCTCAGAAGACTCACGCAAGATATCACACTTTATCTTGGTTAGGTAATCACGGTTTAAACTTTGATACAATATACTTTAGAAAAGGTTATGAGAAACCAGATGTTCAAGTTGATTACTTGGTAGATGACTCACCTAACAATTATAATTATTGGATTGAAAAACGGGGTATGTCTGATGGATTTATTTTAATGGACAGGCCTTATAATCAACATATCGAAACTAAGAACAGAGTTTATGATATCGATAGTGTTATGGAATTTATATTATGAGGTGGTGCCAGAGTGGTCTAATGGGGTGGATTGCAAATCCATTGTTCGTCGGTTCGAATCCGACCCACCTCTCAAATATTGAATTAACACTTTGATTAAATTTTTAATAAACAAATGGTACAAATACTGTCCAACTTGTGATTGTGGTTATAAAATGAAACCTAGTAATTTCAGACGTTCTGACGAGTTTGGTTGGAAATGTATGTTTGTGAAAAAATGTGGTATTCAAGCGTACCAAACAACAAATGGTACTTTACATTGGTACAAAAAAAAGTAAAAAAAAATGAAAAAAGCTCTTGACATATATAGTGCTTTATTCGTATCTTTAGGTATGAAAATTAATAAAAAAAGGAATAACTTATGAATACAAATGTAGTCGTAAAAATAGAGAAATCGGGTAACCGTTTCAACGCTTGGGATAATGATGGTAATAAATGGACTTCCAAGATTGGAACTGGTACTCGTAAAAAAGCTTATGATAAGGGTATGGCTCTTGAACAGAGGACTAACAAATCAGGTAACCATTATTGGTGGTCTGTTCCAATGAGTGAATTTGAGAAAACTTCAACCCCCGTATTTGATGTGTCTTCAGTAGATATTCCTACTGACCACGCGGAAGTTCTTAACTTTATTCACTCTTCTTACAATCTCAAACCAGAAGGTCTTGTAATGAAAGAACTGAAATGGAAGTATCTAGTTCGTTCTGCTGTTCGTGGTAAAAATATGTTGATGACTGGTCCAGCTGGTTGTGGTAAGACAATGGCTGCTAAGTCACTTGTTAATTCACTAGATAGACCTGACTTTTACTTTAACTTGGGTGCTACTCAAGACCCTCGTTCCACACTAATCGGTAATACTCACTTCGATAAGAAGAAGGGTACTTACTTTTCTGAATCGTTGTTTGTAAAAGCTATTAGGACTCCAAACTCTGTGATACTTCTTGATGAGTTGTCAAGAGCTCATCCAGATGCTTGGAATATCTTAATGACTGTTCTTGATTCAGGTCAAAGATACTTGAGACTTGATGAGTCTGATGGTTCTGAAACTGTTGAAGTTGCAGAGGGTGTTACTTTTGTAGCGACAGCTAATATTGGTAATGAATACACTTCTACAAGAGTTATGGATAAAGCTCTTATGGACAGATTCATTATTGTTGAGATGGATGTTCTTAGTGATGAAGAGGAATTTGGACTACTTCAGTATATGTTCCCTCACGTAGAACCTGATTTGTTGAAAGCTGTTTCTGAGATATCTCACTTGTCAAGAACAGAAGCTAAGTTGGATAGTGGTAAGTTGTCCACTGGTATTTCCACTCGTACTTCTGTTGAGATGGCTGGTCTAATCTTTGATGGTTTCGGTCTTGATGAAGCTGCTGAGGTGACTATCTATCCTCAGTATGTTGATGATGGTGTGGATAGTGAGAGAACTTTTGTGAAACAATTAGTACAGAAGTATATTAACGATGGTAGTGATGAGAATTTATTTAACGAAGAAGTAGAGGAACAAGAGGTAGCGTAAGTTACCTCTCTCACTTCATAACTTATAGGAGTTACAATGGCTGAAGTAATGTCAAAACGAAAGATACAAGATATTGTTTTTAAATCTTATCGTGATGTTATAAATAGTAAAATGAGTGCTGGGAAAGATGTCACTCAACTTACTACAAGATTAAACAAACTACTTTCTGAATTAAAGAAGTAGTTTACAGACGGGTCAGGTTTTTTCCTTTCCCCTGACCCGTTATTAAATTAACTATGGAGAAAATAAAATGAAATTTGAAAATATTTCTGAATATGAAAATTATCTAGTATTATCTGATAGGTCTGATGGTGACCTTGGTGTAACTTGGGATACCTATCTTAATTTTAAAACAGTTATGGAAGTTGTAAATAAAATAGCAACTACTGACAGTTCTACTTATTCTTACAATGGTAATATTTATAATCGTAGAATAACTTCAACAGAAGCTAGACACGCTGTTTCTAACGTTATGGATGCTAAGTGGAACAATAAAACTTCAGTTGTAATTTCTATATCAAATCAAATGGGCTTAAAGATATAGAGAAAAATATTTCTCTTGGTTATTTAACAGGAGAAATATTATGGCTAAGAAACTTGATTCTCGTGAATACGAGGCTGAGTTAATTAAAGTTTTAGATGGAGACACAATCGATTGTTACATTGATTTAGGTTTCGATTTAAAAATTAAAAAACGTATTAGATACATGGGTATCGATACTTGGGAATCTCGAACAAGAGATTTAAAAGAAAAAGAAAAAGGTTTACTTGCTAAAGCAAGAAACAAGGAGTTATTAGAACAAGGTGTTTTTAAACTTAAATCATTTGGGACTGGGAAATTTGGTAGAGTCCTCGGAGAAATATTTGTCTCACCTGAATTTGTTGGTGAATCAATTAATGAGTCGATTAACAATCCCGATAGTAATATCGATTTATCATCTGATGGTTGGGTTTCTGTTAATGACATCTTAATTGAAGAAGGACATGCTTACGATTATCATGGTGGTAAGAAAAAAGACTTCAAAGCAGAAATAAAAAAAGAAAAAGAAAAAGAAGAAAAAGCAATTAAAGAGGTATAATGAATTTAACATGGTTTTATTTTCATTGTGTTCTAGCATTAGTATTAGTGGTTAAGAATTACAATGGAACATTAGAAGAGGACTTAAACAAGTTCGAACTAAGTATAGGTATACAAACAGAGTTGCCTCCTAAAGAAGAAGATGACTCTGTTCCTTATTATGTAGCTCCAGTTGAGGAAAAAATAGACTCTACGTGGATACTACCTGAATACATTCCGAAAGATACATCGAGGGTAGGTAATGAATAGCTTATTAAGTGGATTAATATTGTTTTCGAGTTTCTCTATGAGAACACCAAATGATGATACAATAAAAAAAGATGATTATGAATTGTCACTAGGTTTTAAATCTAAGACTATGTATCTCAAACGAGATTGGGAACGAGAGTTAGGTCAAAACTACATTGACGATGAGATATGGTTTGAATGGAAACCTGGTTTATTATATCTAAAACCTCAGTATGTTAATAAGACATCTCGTGATTTACGATATGGAAAAGTCGACACTCGTTTACAGAGAGATGGTTATAGTTTTGGATATACTGGATTATATTCTGATGAAGCTTTTGAAAGTGGTGTGTCGATAGGTGTTGTTAAAAAAACAGAAATAAATCACACACTATCTTTACAAGCAAAGTTTGATGGATATTTATTTAGGAATGAACGTACTGGTGATAGTAGATTTGATATGGAAGAGAACGTAAGCTTAAATTGGAAGATAACAGAAAAATTAATACTAAGTAACATCTTTGATTACAATGATATCAAAGATAAAAAATATTACAAATTCAAAATAGGATTGGAGTATAAGTTATAATGGCAAGAACAATGGATGGTACTAAAGTCAGAAAACCTGTTAAGAAAAGAACAAGACAAGGTGCTGGTAGAGGTACAAAAAAATCTGTAATTAAACCATATAGAGGTCAAGGTGGTTCAAAACGTAGACAACGATAATATAATTGTAGAGGTAGAGTTTGACTATCCTACTATTGAGGGTATGATTTACAAGGGTACTAAAATTAAGGTGTCAGAATCAGACTATAATCAAAAGAAATACGATGAAAAAATAAGAGGTAAATCTGATGTCGGTAAAATTGTTTGGGTTCCTCGTAAACTGTTAAGGAGAATAACATGAAAAGTCTAATGAAAATAATCGGACTAATACTGGGTATCTTAGGTTTAAGTTCTAAAGCTTCTGCTAAGAAAAAAACGGCTGTTAAGAAAATAGATACTAAGAAAAAAGTAGTTAAGAAACAAGTTAAGAAAGTTGATGAAGAAGTTAAACAAGTAAAGAAAGCTCAAAAGAAAGCTACGAAGAAAAGAGCTCCAAAGAAAGTTACTTCAACTAGAAAAGCTAAATCATCATTGAAAGCTAGAGCAAAAAAGAAATGAAAAAAATATTAGATAATATATTTTCTGATACTGGTGAGTTTGTTGTGAGATTTATTTTTGCTGCAGTATTTATGAGTTTCTTTATTAGTAACTGCCTAGCACAAACTACATTTACTGATGAAGAGGTGGTCAATCTTGAGAATCAATTTTTACAACTTGAGTTTCAAGTAGATTCATTATCTACACAAGATAGTCTTAAAACGTTAGAGGTAAATTTACTGAATAAGAAAATAGTCTTGTTAGAAGAAGACTTAAAGATGACTGAAGAAAAGGCCAAGTTGGTTAAACCAAGTTGGTATGAAAACAAATGGTTGTATTTCGGATATGGTGCCACATTAGGTGTTTCTATAACACTACTAATAAATCAACTAAGCGACGCTATAGATATTTTTTAGCAAAAAAAAATGTATTTTGAGCAATTTCATTATACTTATATTATGTCTCTTGAATTGGGACAAAAGTTTTTTGACAATTTGGAAATCGGAAAGTATAGAGAGTAATTAACTCTGTATGGGATTGACTGAACAATGGGTAAACTTTAGAAGCCCATAAAGTAATCCGCTCCAAGACTTGTGGTGAGTTGGTATTCGGCTAAATGTTGACAATACCTTACGATAGTAATTGGAGAAGGTACTTTCGGAAAAGATAAAGAAGAGATTCTTTAGACCTTGTTATGGGTAAGGGTAAAACTGAAATCCCATCTTAGTGGCTGAATCAATCTAAACTCAGAGAGATAAAGCAATACTACAGAGGTTATACTCACTTTGACGTAGACTAACCATCTATGAGGAGAATCAACGTAACTGTTGGGTAGTAGGTACAAGGTAGAATAAATCTGAGCGAGAAAGTTGTAGGTAATCTCTAATCCTACATCCCCTTAAATTTCCAAAACTTTAATATAGGGTGGAACAATTTTTAGTTTCCACTATATAACCAAACGTAAAAATGACCACCCTATATATTTATTAATAAGAATTCGACGCTCAAGTGAGGTCGATATAATAAGTGAGATTAGATGTCGTAAGAATCTATCTCAAGTTTGACAAAAAGTAAACACGGAGAAATACAATGACTAAAGTAGTCTTTAATCGCACTATCCCTATGATTGATAGGGATTCCTTTTTAACCCCATTTGATAAAATGTTTGACCAATTAGTTTCAGCTCAGTTTCCTGAGATGACTAAAAATATTGGTGTTAATCCAATGTCTAATACAGCATATCCAAAAGTAAACGTATATGAATACGATGATAAGGTTGGTGTTGTTGCAGAGATACCTGGTTTAGATAAAGCAGACTTACAGATAGATGTAGAAGACGGTGTCTTAACTGTTGCTGGAAATAAACATGGGTTGTTTGATGATGAAGGTGCTAAAGTAATTCGTAGAGAATTAAAACACTCATCATTTAAGAGACAATTTGAGTTGGGTGAACAACTCGATGGGGAAAAAATCAAGGCATCATTCAAGGATGGATTACTATCCATCGAGATTCCAAAGATAGAACCAGAGAAGCCTAAAAAACACTCTGTTAAAATCTCCTAAATGCAAATAGTATCTGTAAACAACGACAGATACTTAGTTCTTGGAACGGTGTCAGTAAATCAGGTTACAAACACAAATACTCTAAAACAGAAGTACTTTCTCTCTGACGCCGTTCTACGGAACGGTGACCAATATTTCATATGTATGAAACTCGTTGATATTGAATACGAAGATATTTATTAATATGGAACCATCAAAAGAACAATACGAACTAATTATTAGTAGATTGAAATCAATGCCTAAAGTAGCGTTGATTGATTTATTAGCTTGTTTTGATTCAGTCGTGAAAAGAAAACCATCACATAAAGAG
>Ga0208159_1000398_pt1 | contig 17714 bp, 10 predicted proteins | sample 9_EtaG_FD_184082 | JGI IMG/M metagenome (GOLD analysis project Ga0208159, IMG submission 184082) | Marine viral communities from the Subarctic Pacific Ocean - 9_ETSP_OMZ_AT15188 metaG (SPAdes) (version 2) | ecosystem: Environmental > Aquatic > Marine > Oceanic | place: Pacific Ocean | collected... | reverse complement strand
AGGTCAGCAATTTGCTGCAATGACAGGTATGGTCGGACAGGGGGGACCTGATGTAAGTCAATCGGTAGGTGCACAAGTCAACCAACCGTTCGGTCAGCAGACTATTGCTAATATCGCTACTGGAGAGCCAATGGCAGATGCTTGGTCTAGTCTTTTGAAGGAACACAAGCCTTGGCATCAGCCGCAAATGGAAACCACGCCATACGGTAGAAGCAAGGCCGATAAGATTACTGACATCAGAAGCAAGGTTGTCGCAAGTAAATTAGGTCACCCTGCAGATAAAGGTGGACTTAACGAGTCTCCACTTTCTCTACACAGAGGTCACAGGCAGACTACCCAACCTATCAGTGCGTTTCCTGAAAAGTATCAGCAATCACTTGGCAGGCAAGCAAGTCGCAGACTAATGGGTGGTATAGAAATGCCAAAAGGTATGCAACAAAGACCACTACATAGCGAAAGGCCCAAGCCTGTTGGTAAACCAACACCTCCAAAAATTCCAAAAGAACCTAGGGAACCAAGCATGAAGTTGGCATCTACAGACTTTTTAGCAAAGAAAAAAGACATAGATTTGACTTTACCAAGAGGTAAAGAAATGGTTTTGAAAGCAGAAGACAAAGATTACGATAGGGGACTACTAGTGACACTTCTGAAGAATGGCGGTTATGACATGGCCTATTGGTACGACAAACATGAACCATATCCAATCGAAGTACTAGTTGACGGCAAATCAATCAAGAAAGATGCCAAGAAAGTCACTATGAAATTTCATCCTGAGTTAGATAAAAAAGAAAAGAAAGATACTAAAGAAGTTCGTAAGACGTTAGAAACTGTTCGCAAAAAGATGGACTACATGCGATTTAATCAGTTGCGTAGGTTACTTCGCAGACTCAAAAATAAAGTCGACGATCGTAGACTCAAGATGGCAGACCCCGGAGCCGTGGGTGAAGCAGGTCCCGGCAACGGTGAGATGAGTACTAATCCACAAGGTGCTACTGAAAGTATTCAGGCTGATGAAGCGCAGCATGGAAGCAGAAGCGATGGTGCCGGTGGCTCCGGTAGAACATTCGGTAGAAAGGGTTCAGGAAGGATTGCTTGATGTTCAAAACGACTCCGCGTTCTGTATTGATGGGTGGCAACCTAATCCGTAAGAGCGCAACGAGAGTCTATATCGATGAAGACGGCAACATCCAACACTTCGATGATACAATCCTAGATGAGCATATAGATGCTTATGGTCATACAGATTCTCACACAGGTGAAGAATCGAGAGTTGACAGGGCACCTTTCGGTCGCCAAGAGGACGGTAACTCTCACATGATTGATGCTATGCTTGAGCACATGCTAAGGCTAGCAGCAAAAAATGGATTTGATGCAGACCAAATGATTACAGATAACGAAGGCAGAAGTTCTACAGTAAGAGATGCTGCAATAAGAGGCATTAATGCTATGATTTGGAATCACAACAAAGATAGAGAAAATGACAGGGCAAATCATCTACCGCATTTTGGCGACCCTTCTTGGCGAAAACTAGTAGCGGGTAATTGGTTTGGTGAAAAAAAGGGTCGGGTTTTGAACCATGCAGCAGAAAATGCTGGCTCAAGAAAAATTTTCAATAGTGTAACAGGTCAAGAAGAAGATACCCCTCACATGATAACAGTCACTCTAAAGAAAGACAAAGTTCGCCACAAATATGCTGACTCAGGCCAATATATCGATGCTGGTTACAATCCAATACACGACTATGTCGAAAGGGGACTCCATACAATCGACCAAGTATACAAACAAGGTCTAGGTCTTGGTCCTAACGAAATAGGTCCGTTTCACGATCCGGGTGCAATTTTTATGCAAGACTTTACTCAGCCCGGTGTAAAACCATCTGCTATGACTCGTGGTAGAGTCCATGGGATCCGAACTAACGATTTTGATGATTTGTTACAAACTAATAGACTTGGAAAAGAATATGCAGATAGAGCAGAAATGTATGGGGGTACACCTTATTTACCTACAGAAGCCAACGTCCCAGTACATAACGTAACACATGGCGGTGTACACTATCCGATAGAATTCCATGTTCCTGAAGCAAAAACCGGAGCAGGTGCAGTAGGTACTCGTAAATTTAACAGAGGTAATGAAATGAGGCAGTTTTTGCAATCTGTTGTTGAAGCGGGTGGTAACGATTCTTTAATCGCTAGGCAAATTTTGCGAGAAGATGCAACTCCTCCTACCAAAGAAGAAAGGAAAAAGCATGTCCCACTTATATCAAAGTTATCTCATTCTCCAGCAATGACTCATTTCTTTGGCGGCGGCGGTTCAAAAGCATCCAAAAAAGGCCAGTCGGGATATCAATTCAAAGAAACACCGAGTGGTAGAAAAATCAGTACGCTTAGTCGAATTGCTGACGAATTGAACGTAGATAGGGCTATGATTAATCAAGTCCACGATGGCATTAAAGTAGACCTTTCAGGTCACACTGTAGGCAAAGCATCTCCAAAGGTAATAAGAAGTATACATGCATTACATGCTGCTCTTACCAATCAAAAGGCTGCACAAGGTTCACAAAACCCTGCAGCAGAAGCAGCAGAGGAAATAAGAAAGCACGGCTCTGACCAATATAGTGCTGAACAGTTGAGACTAGCCGACATGTCTTCACAGATTGCAGACATGTATGCAAGGAGTAGAGGTTTAGAAAACCCTATACAGGGTGCTACACAAGCGCCGGATTACGATACTTCAAGACTTTACAACACAGTGACCCCTGCTTCAGGTGCACTGGTAGGCTATCAAAGGCAGGAACCAACCGATATACAAACCTCGTTTGATACATACATTCCCGACATAAGTCAAATTCAAAAGTCGTTTGAAACTTTGCAGATAACTTCAGCCATAAAAAATCAAGAAGTTATGAAGCATGTTAAGAAAGGCTATTCACTCAATTCTTACAATGATATTATATCGTTCGCCACATCTGTAGGTTTGACTAGTCAAGATGTGCAGGGTATAGTTTCAACTAAGGGAGATTGGGACGTTGTAGCCAAGCAATGGGGCGTTCCTTCAACAATAGTCAAAGCAACTAAAGTAACATTTGGCGGTGTCTGAAATGGGTAAAGTATTCGTGAAAAGTCCTGTCGAATCTCCTAACGATTTGTTAGCAAAACAGACTGCAGTTGCAGCACCATCGAGGTCACAAAGGTTACGAAGAGCCATAGGTGACGAGTTCAGAGATTTCGGAAGAAGGGCTGGACCAGCAGTAGGCGAGTATCTTGCTACTCGTGATGTTGCTGGTGGAGGTAGAGAACTTGCTAGAAGCGTGGGTAAATTTGCTAACAACGAAATACAAAACTTTGGGCAGTTGATGGCAGCAGGAATTAACCCAATCGTTGCTTTGTTAGGTAGAGCACCACAGACTCCTGAAGAAGAAGAACGTGCTAGAATGATGGTTAGAGAAATGGTTGCTCAACAAAGGCAAGAAGAATTAGCACCTGAAAAAGAAGAAGCAGCACTTAGGCAATTTGATACAATGGGCATGAAAGCAACAGATGTAAAGAACCTCTACCCATTCATGAGCGCAGAAGAAGCACTAAGGCAAGAAAGAATGGCTAGAGGTACAGTGGCTAGACGTGAAAGGGTGGCTGCACTGAGGGATGAGCCTGCAACTACCCAAGCACAAGAAAAGGAAGAGAAACAGACTATCGTAGATACTAGTGATGCCGTTAGAAGAGACCCTGTAGTTGATAAAAAAATAAAGAACTTTAGAGAAAATAGATTATTTGACGAATTCATGGCGAGACAAGGGGGTTATCCTGAAGGCATGCTTGATGAAGAAGAGGAACCGAACCAAACGCCTACGGGCTTAGGAGGCACAGATATTCCAGTTCCTCCTTCTATCAATCAACTCAAAGAAAACATGGGAGAGATACCTGATTTAACTTCCGACCAAGGTGTAGTAGGTCAAGAGCGACAGCATGCAGAATTGGAAAAGGTAGCAGCGAACATGGATCATGAACCTGAATCAACCAACTTAGCACTTGAAGAGCAAAAGAACATACCATCGCTTAATAATGCAACGCCATTAAAGGCTCCTCCGCCTTTGCTACAGCCACCAACTCCTGCGCTTTTGAACCTGCCACCTGAAAATGCTGGTCCGTTTTCTCTTCCTCCTCCCTCTAAGGGAATGAAAGAAGAAGATTACAATTGGGGTAGACCACCTGTTTTGTGAGGGATAACAAATGACCAACAAAGAAGAATTCATCAAGGAAATGGACTTAGAGATGTCCAAAAAGTCCTTTGAATACTTCTTTACTGAGATATTAGAGTTCGACTTTTCAGACCATCACAAACTTTGGCTACAAGGTGTTAACGAAAGTAAGCGATATTGTGTCAAAGCGAGTCGTGACCACGGTAAATCTGTCTTTTTTATGTCATATGCACTGTGGTTAGCGGCTTTCAAACCCAATACACACATTATGATATTCAGTCACAGCCTAGAACAGACTCTTGAACACATGAGATTCATCAGGAATTTGATAGAAACTAAAGAAATTCTAAAGGATTTGAAGCCAAAAGGTCGTCCTTGGAATAAATCATACTTTGAATTCACCAATAAAAGCCGACTTATGGCTAAATCGGTTGGTGGTGCTACTCGTGGTTTCCACCCAAACGTCGTATTATGTGACGATATTCTGTGGGGTACTACCGCTACAGAGTTACAAAGGGCTGCAGATTGGTTTTATACTGTACTTTTGCCGGTTCTTCACCACACTGGAAGGCTAATGATGGTCGGTACACCCTTCAGTTACAACGATTTATACGCTGAATTAGAGCAAAAAGACGCATTTAGGGTAGAAACATACCCCGCAATTAAGGATAATGGTGACCCATTATGGCCTAATAGGTGGCCTTTAGAGGCTCTAAAGATGCGAGAATCGTCTATGCCAGCCATAAAATTCGCCCGTGAATACCTTTGTGAGCCTATTCACGACATGTCAAGCATGTTCCCAATGGAACTTCTTGAGAAAGCAAGGGACGAAGACCTAGTATTGTTGGATAGAGCGGAGTCAGAATACGATGAAAACGGAGATGCGGTTGGTATATTTGGTCAACACTTCGTCGGTTGGGATCCAGCAATAGCATCTGACAGTAATGCTGACTATACTGCTATGGTTACGCTTAGAACACCACCTGATAGTGAAGAAAAGCAGATTGTAAACTTCCTAAATGAGAAAGGATTAGGCTCTGCTGCTCAAAAAAAGCAGGTAATTATGCTCAATCATAGGTTTCAACCGGACTTAATTGAGTTAGAAGGTAACAATTTCCAGCGTATGTTTGAAGCAGAACTTAAAGAAATGCGTGAAGACATACCAATCAAGACATTTATGACTACTCGACAACGTAAAGAAAGCATGTTCATGTCATTATTGATGGCGTTTGAGCAAGGTAAAGTCAAGACTCCTTGGGGTAATGAGCGTAGCAAAGAGTTTACCCGTAAATTAGAAACCCAACTTACTAGATTTGGTATGACCAAGAAGGGTCGTTTGGAGTCTGTAGGCTCTCACGATGACTTGGCTATGGCTTTGGCTCTTGCTAATTGGGCTACTAAGGAGTTCAAAGGTAGTATTGTTATGCTCGATGACTATCTTGGTGGTTTCGATGAGTGGTTAGGTGACAAGCCAGTAAGTGCTAACAAAGGTTGGTTCGTAGCCTAAGTATAATATGGGTGAGACAAAGGGGTAAGATACTATGTGGGGTTCTTTGGGGGTAGGAAATCATACATCTATTATTGATATGGGTGACGATTTGCAGACCATCATAGCATCCACTTTGATAGAGCACCCTTTAATTAAATCAGAACCAAGGCGGGCAATCACTATTGCTAAGGATGCACTTACATTGGATAGAGATGTTGACTTTGTAAGGCCTTCATTTCCTAAAACCGGTGAAGGTTGGTTTGAATCACAGTTAGGTAAGACTGCTGAACAGTTGATTGGTGACCTGCGTAAAGCGGATGACTTACATGAGGTTAGTGACCTAATCAAGTCAATAGAGCAAGTACACCTTCAAGAAACAAAGGCGACTTTAGATTCAATGGAATGGGCAGACAACCATCATAATACTATTATCCAATTAGGTTTAGATGAAAGAACTCTGAAATCTTTGAGGATTTATGGTGAACTTAAGAAAAACACCCTCCAAAGATTGTGTGTTCAGTGGGAGAATGCTGATTCTATACTCAAAAGTCTCGATCAGTTTCATGATGTTTGGGGGCAAGAGGAGACTAATGCTTGGGAATCTGCTATGGAAAGTAAGCAGGACGCTAAGAAAATGTGGAAAAGTGCCCTCAATCAGTTTAACACACTTAGTAAAGAGCAACAAAAGTGGCTTACTATGGCTAAGGCAGAGTTAGAAGACTCAGGGCCTTTGGGTGCTAGAATCATAACTGAAAGACTTATTGAAAAGGGAGTCAAGCGGATGAATGTTAATCGGATGGCTAAGTTACTCAAGATGTATGGCGAAGAGATTGCTATACTAAAGGGTCACAAGAAAGGCGAATACATGGCTGCTAAGAATGGCAATATCATAATCAAAGACATTTGGAACTATGCTGCTGGATTTATTGACAGTGCTGGCTCTTTTACTATTACTGAAAGGGACGAGCCAAGGATTACAATTGTCGCTAAGGGTGATAGGGGTAGATTACATTGTTCACAGTTGCATGATAATCTAGGATTTGGTGCTTTGCAACTTAACAAAAGCGTCAGCACCACTGACCTTAATACTCACCAATTAGAATTTAGAGGTCAAGACGCTGCTAAGTTGTTAAGTGGGTCTTTGCCTCATATCGTAGAAAAAAGCAAAGTCGCAAAGGCTATGGCACACTACTTTTTAGAACCTGATAACACTATCATGAAACAGTATGTGCAATATCAGTCTTGGAACGGAACACACAAAGCGGAGAAGGCTCTGCGACAGTGGGGAGTAGACCAAGACACAGTGTTAAGTTGGGCGGAGGAATTGTAATGTCAGAGGAAAAACAGAGTCGAATTGGAAGGTTAATATCCCGTATTGGTAGTGGCTTTAGAAGACGTAAGACTCCTGCTCCTCAGATGCCTTTGTGGACTACTGGTATTCAGGAGCCTGTGCTTGTTCAGGGTATTACTATTCCTGCATTGTATTCAGTTGCTAATGAAAACTTAATCCTTCGTACAGTTCTCTCTACTCTTCAGCAAGAAGTATTCCGTAGAGGTTATTATTGGGAAAAGAAGTTTCATAAGAAATGCACTGAGTGTGGAAAAGAGCACCAGCATGACGTTGAACAGTGCATCGATTGTGATAGCACGGAGTTAGAATCACCGGACCCTAACGAAATAGTATATCCTAGATGGTTAATTGACCAACGTAATAGTATGGAACAGTCATTCATGGATGTCCTAAGAGAGATAGAATACGATCTAAACATTATGGATGATGCCTTTATGATTTTAATCAAAGAGTATTATCAAGACCCTGAAACAAAAGAGGTATCTTTCTATAGAGTCAAAGAAATAATTAGAGGCGACCCTATCTTCATGCGTATCATTGCTGATAAGCGCGGTGTTCGTGGTGGTAGGTATCGTTCCTGTCCTATACACCGTGATGTGGTACGTAGTTACGCTGAAGAAGAAAAGTCTTGTGAAGTGTGCGGACACGCATTAGAAGATGTTCATTATGTTAATACGTCGGGTAGTGGCAAAACTCAGTATTATTTGGAAGGGGAAGTAATTCATGTAAGTAAGTATAACCCGTCCAAGTTGTATGGTCGTTCACCTGTGTCATCTTTATGGCGACAGGCTATGACTTTGACAGCCATGGATAACTACATGTATACTGCATATTCAAAGCGCAGGATGCCTAAAGGTTTGATTTCAGTTACAACTGATAACTTAGAATCGATGAAGTCATTCTTCAAGAGTATGGACGAGAAGTTAGAGCGCGACCCTCACTATATACCTAAGATTGGTATTGAATCTAATACAGGTAAAGGTGGAGTGAATTGGGTTAAGTTCATGGACACACTTGAAGAGATGCAATATCTCGCAGTTAGGGATGAAATGCGTCAGCGCATAGCATCATTCTATGGCGTGTCAAATGTATTTATGATGGACACTGGTAAATCCGGTGGATTAAACAATGAAGGTATGCAGATTCTTGTTACTAACCGTGCGGTTGAGTTTGGACATAAAGTGTATACTGACCATTTATTCCCACGACTTATGGAGCAACTGGATGTTAGTGATTGGAGCCTTACTCTCTATCCTAACGAAGAAGAAGATGAAGTTACTCGATTGCGCCGTGATGAGATGGAAGTTAATATCGCACAGCGTATGGTTATGTTAGGCTATCAGCCTGAAATCGTAGAAGAAGGCAATAGAGATATTCGATTTATTTACAAGAAACCCGATCCTGCACAACAGCAGATGGGAGGCGGTGCGCCTCCGGGTGGTGGAATGATGCCTCCGGGTGGAATGCCCGGTATGCCGGGTGGCCCGCAACCGCAGGCTAACCCCGGTCAATTACCGAGCCGCAATATTCCTCCACAGTTAGCAGGAGTTATGGGTGGTCAAGCCTCCGCTGGTGCAAGAAGTATGAGCGACGGAGGCCCCATGTCTAGTCCTCAAAACAGAACTAGCATGGGGTCCGGCTCACCCGTGAGTAGTGTCCAACAAAGAGGCTCACAGCCTAGCCCTATAGAACAAGCAGCACGTAGCATTGGCGACTCCGGTAGATTCAAGGGTGCATGAGAACATTAAAGGTAAGTGAAGTGGTGGCGATTTGTATGGACCTAAAGAAATTGGACCCTATGGCTAGAAAAATGCGTACTCATGTAGATGCATTTTACAAAGCATTAGATGAGCAAGATGCAATGGGTGCCCGTTCACACATTAATGAAATTACCAAGTATGCTGATTATCTCAGTAGAGATGTCGAAAAAGCAGTTATGAAGCAAGATATACACGCTGTTGGTGTCAATGACATTTATGCTGGCGGCGTACCTGTAATGAAATTTAATTCTGTAGAAAAGGTGCACAAAGCATCTAATAGTGTCTTACCGGGTACGATTCGCACGAGTCGCATTGGTAGTATCAAAAGACAACTAAACAACAGAACACTTTGAGTTGAGCGCCATGAGTGATGAGGGAGAGAATACAGCGGAGAAACTAATGGGGGCACTCATTAGTAAAATGGAAAATATGGATAGCGACTTGAGAACTCTTAAGCAAGAAAACCTCAATTTGCGAAAAGCAATAGCAGATCCAATGAATATGCTAAGAAAGGCAGGATTCGTTATGGCTAAGACTGAAACACCTAGTGGGATGTTACAAGATGACTTTAGGCCAATGGGTGACGACATGGTAATCAAAGGTACAGACATTGATATGCCTAGCACTAATGAGGAATTCCACCAAATGGAATGGTCAGAGATTCACGCATTAGCAGAGTCGGCAAAGAGTGTTGGCTCAACTGGAAACAACATGGGAATGGAGTGATTGAAATGAAACCAAGATTTGAACCTAGAAATGAAGAGTTTACAAACTTGCTAAACAAGGCTAACGATTTAGCCGGTAAAGTAGAAAAGGCAAAGGCAAAGAGAAGTAGCCAACCTGAGTACTCTGCTAAGGAAGGTTCAGAGCAAGGTTATGAGTTTAGAACACAATCTGCTGGTAAAGACAATGTAAAGAACCAAGGTTTCTCTACTAACAATCATTTGATACAGGCAGAGGATGTTCAAAACAAAGGTGCGATTATGGAGAATAGTGATGTTACAACAAGGGCTTCCCCTTACTATCCAAATGCATTCAGCACAACAGGTGCACTTGAAAACTTTACAGGTGGCGAAGGTCCAGTTCTCAAATCTGCTGGCGGTAATATACAGAAGTACCAAGACCAGCAAATCAAAAAGAGTATCGAAATGCTATCTCGCCGCATAAACTGAGCGGCGGGTGATGGCTTGATTGAGACTCCTTTGGATATACTAGATTCTCGTAGGCGAACTTTTCTTAAAGCGTATTACGATGGTATAGGTTTATCTGAAGCAGCGTCTGAATATCTTGATGCTTATTCAACTGTCACCAAGATGGACATTTATCATGAGGGTGTTTACAACGAGAACATTCTTCTTATGATTGCAAAACAAGAAGAGGTAGATGCAAGTCCTTTCCCTGAATATGGTCGAGATTTTTTCGCCGATGACCCTCGTTATGGAACTTATGCAATGGAAGGTGTTAATCAAGAAGCCATGTCGGAAGGCTTCGGTGGTTTGACGATGGAATTCCCTACTCAGTATCGTAGGGACACGAACGCTACTAATTTTGATTTCGCACCTAGACCTGATGCTAATATAAACGACGTGCACCATTTGATGCCTGAGAATAACCCTATACAATCTATGGTCAGGCATACATTTTCAGACGGAACACAGAAGGATATACCCGCTTGGTATGCAGCGATGTTAAATTACTATGCAGTTTCAGAGGATGATAAGTACCATGCAGGTATGTCTAGGGCAGAATATGACCATGGTAGAATCAAAGGTTGGTTAAAGGATGGTAGAGAAAAAAGAAACATAAGAAGTGTCGCAAATAGATCAGACTTCTTTGATTCGATGGGTAGAGTAATGCCTGAAATTGATATGGACGGTACTGGTTTTAAACGCTTATCGGACTTTCCTCAATATGGTACTCCTTTGCAAAAGATAGAGAGAATGCGTGAGGAGGTAGAAAATGGTGACTTTACTCTTACTGATTATTTGCATGGGTTTGAAGGTTTAACTTTGGAACAAAGAAATGCAATATATGATGAATTGATGGAGAATGGTTATGATGACACTGTTGAATCTTTTACAGGCACTAGTGGTCTTAATAAAGATAACATTAGGTTCAATTTAGGATTAAGGATGAAACCTTTGATGGACTTTTTAGTTAGGCCTACTAGTCACGCATCTGATAACCACTTTGCGGGTCATGAGCCTGTTGCAAAGGAGCATGAGGAGATACCTCACCACGTTTACGACTCTATGACTAAGAATGACATTTACCAATTACATAGGAATGTGTATAAAATGTTAGGTCTTGATGAAAGAAATAAGGCACGAATCGAAAGCGTTGCAAAAAATATTTTTGAAAAGGACCCTGATATTAGTGAGAATGAGGCACTGGCTTTAGCCCGTGAGCAAGATTTGCTATCCTATGATATGTTCAAGTTTGATGGCGAAAATTTCTCAATGAAAGAATTGAACGACGAACCGGCTGCAAACTTTGACCACTGGTGGCACAAAAAGGCTAACAGAAGCAATCTAACTAGAAGCGGCTTTTACGCATCAATAGGTTGGGATAATGAAAGGGGCAAATTCCACGAGTTAGGTGAAAGTCCACATTCGCAGTTTGTCGCTTATACTCGACCTAGAGAACATTTTCAGAACAGAATAAAAGACATTGAGAAAAACATGAAGACCGGTAGGGATGCAATATACGAAGGAACTCATCTTCGTAATCAGGCAATACCTTGGTTGAGTAGGAGAGTCAAAGTGGATGACTTTGGTGACTTCATGAATGAAGACCACAGAGGTTTTAATGACATATTTGCAGAAAAGTTTCAACACAAGGGAGGGCACCATTTAGATCCTAACAATGCTCTTAGAGTGTTAGCCCCTATTTTTCATCGTAATGGTAAAAACCTCCTATTCGACGTAGAGCACCCTGAAGATTACAGTAGACGCTCTTTGTTGTTTGAAAATCCTGACGAAGATTTGTACTACATAGGTCCTAAAGAAGAATACCAACTTGATGCTTTGGGTGCTGAAACCGAGCCTAAACTTTTGTTATCTACATCAAATGCATTATCTTGGGCAGGTCAACCACAACTGACTAGATTCTTTCACCGGATATACGAAAATGATGCTTTCACTAATTACGCTAGAGATAAGGAAGCAGGCTTAAACCCGGATATACCTAAACCAATCAAAAGAATAATGCGTTCTTTAGGCAGCATACCTCATATCCATAAACCGAAAGAAGGAGAAAGCGAAACCAAGTATAACAAGAAAAAGGAGTATAGGTCTAAGTTACTTGGAATGCAAGAAAAAATTAGTCCCTCTGCCCACCTTGGTCAGTATCTAACACCGTATTTTGGTGCTGGAAAAGGTACGGGTGGGCTTACTAAAACTCCTAGAGGCTCTACTCACTCAGTTCCTTCAACTAGGCATAGTAGCGAAGGGCATATTGCAAACATGCAAACTTCTGACCCCAGTGTGAATCAAACTCATTTTAGGCGATTATCAGGCCAAAGCAAAGCCGGTGATGACGGATATGAAGCAATACAAAACAACTTCCGTAGAATGGGACCTGATGCAAAGCGTACAGAAATTTCAGACGTAGATCAACAAACTAGGGCCGATTTCAAAAAGGTAGGTGAAGGGTACAGGAGACAAGAGGGTACTGGTGCAGGTAATGAACCTAATATGCCTCAAGAGCAAAACGTACTGGGCATCAATGAAAGAGTACCTTTCAATGAAGTAGTAAGTCAATTACTTGACCATCTTAACACTAGGGATGACATAGAGAAAAAAACAAAATTGCAAACTGCATTTGATGACGCTACTAAAGAATTAGATGAGCGCAGAAGACAGATAGCGTATCTTGAAAATACAAGCAAAGAAATTCGTGAAAAAATATCTGAGTTAGGCTCTGATGAGTATAGGAAAAGAGCGAATTTGCTTAACAGATTAAAACAAACAGAGGAATACTTGCAGCAAAGACAGAATCTCAGCCCCTCTCCTAATGAATTAGCAACTCGTAAAAAAACTGCTAAGACAAAGTTAAACAATTATTTAGACGGTCCAATGCGCCACAAGCGTCAACTTTTAGATTTGGCAAATGAGTATTTGATTCTGCACGACCTTGAAGCAACTGACCAACCTACAATTGATAGGATTAATGAATTAAAGGAACAGATAACAGAAGAGAATCAGAAGTTGCTAGACTACCCCTCAAACAAAATTTTTAACGAATCACACAGAAAACATGTGAATATAAAATATGATTCTGATATGAATGCTATTGGCATGAAAGTCAACGAAATGAGGCGACTTCTTGATTCACAAGGTATTTCGATTGGTGACGACCCATTTGAGATGTTATCGAATTTAATGGTGCTTGCTCATGAGGCAGAACGTAGTCTGCACAGCCATGAATCTACTGGTGACAACGATCCGTATAGGACATACAATGAATCAGTAGATGATGAGAAGACTGAGTTGCATGACGGAGGTAAGACTCACAATTCAATCAGGGCTTTGTTAGAGGCAAATGGGCATAGCATGAATAACTTGAATTCGGGATATGGTATGTTTGATAATGACAATAGTGGCGTTAGTCAGGCCATTGTAAACAGAATGATGAACATAACTAGGGCTAATTCACATCTGCCCGAAGACAAGCGTACAGATATATTCAATCGCACTAAGCAAATGTCTGTCAGAGAATTACTTTCAGCCATGCATCCCGAACTAGACAAAGGGTTCACACCGGCTGAAGGCTCAGAGCAAATCCGAAACCTGCAGAGTTTACTTCATTTAGATGATAGTTACAAACCAACTAAGAAAACTAAGGAAATAGCAAATAAGTTAGGTTTACATCTCATTCCTCCAAAGGGTGACGAGTTTGGCGGTTACGATAGGTTGTTGTCCGGTCACTTGGTAGTAGACCCTTCAGCAGACACAACTGGTATTACTCACATTACAACTGCATCTATGAAAAATAGGATGCAGCCAATATCAAACGTATCTAAAGAAGGTGGGCTAGGTATAAACTGTTTCTTTACAGACCCTAACATCTCCTTCAAGTATTCAGGTTACCAACCAACTATCAAACCAATCATAGGTAGTAATCACAAATTCGTTGGCTGGGAAAAGGTAGAACCTTACGAATATGATTCAAGAACTCCCCCAAGGTCTATTTATGAGCAGGGTGTGCCCGAATTGATGCAATACTTAGGTCAAATTGATACTAGTCGTTTGATTAGGCCTGCTGCGCATAGCAGCCTGTTTAGTAGAGCCGATGAGCAAGATGCTACAATGTTGCTTGCGTCACTTTCTAATCCTGACATTATGCTCAAGAAAGACGGCGAATATCCAATCCTTCAACCAATGCACCGCATATTCAAGTTAGATGATTTGGAACACCTTCGTGGATTTAGCGGGGACTGGATTGTGTCTGCTATGCCTGAAGGTCCGAGAGCATTCGTAGAGAAGAAAGATGACAAGATTACAGTTAGAGGTGATTTCGATCTTGATGATGACACCAAGAAAAACTTCTCTAAGATATCTAAGAAAAACTTTGTTGTTGATGTCGTGCTTGCGGGTAAAGAATACAATGTCATAGATATTGTTGAGTACGATGATAGCGACGTGCATGACATGCCTCTACAAGAACGCATAAAGATTCTAAGAGGCACTATGGAAAGCACGGAGAATGTGCTACTACCGGCTGCCCACAATCTAAGATTAACTGATGATGTAGGCTTAGAAGTAATAGTCAAAGATTTACTCAAGGAACACAAGCGATTGGTACTAAGAGATGCTAACTCTACCTATATGAAAGGAGAAAGTCGCCATCCAAAGTGGGTATTGTATGATGAAGGCCAAGATGTCAACTTGATGGTTCTTGACAAGAAGGGTACATCTTCCTTTACATATCGATTAGGCACAGGCCCTATTACTCATGAAGACTCGTTAGGTGAGCGCGCTGTTGAGTATAAGGGCGACACGTACATGGATGTAGGTACATCATTCCAATCTGAAGATGAGTATGAGGTCGGAGATATAGTTACAGTAAATGTAGACAGTATCTCTGTAACTGGAAATGTAGATGGCGTTGACATTTATACTGTTAGTAGTAATGAAATTAAAGGAGAGGCGGAAGGTGAAGGTGTTTCTAGTGTAGAGACATTATCGATGTTCACCAAGTCAGAACCTATGATGTGGCCTCATGAAATTGATAGGGATGGGGATAGAATCGTAATCAAGATGGCTGCTGGCGACGTGAGTTATCGTGCATCATCAATCAATGGTGAATGGTTCATGTTTAATCCAAAGGCTGACAACGGCTGGCTTATTAGATTATCAGAAAGCCAAAGGCCGTTTTGGTCTTCAGTGGTAGGCGTTATGCTGAAGGCCGATTTGTCATTGTACGATGATGAATCTAAAGCAGAAGTGCACGAATCTAAAAATGATGGTAAGCCATTAATACCTCCAAAGAAAACAAAAAATACTAATTTTTGGGAATCTGAAGTAGATGATGTAATTGAGCACAAAAAGAAAGTCAAGCGCCTGTTAGCAAAGAGTTTGACTTTAGCATCTTCTATGTTGAAGTCAGGAGTAGGTGCTGTGGGTGATTCTAGCACAGGTGCTATGGGACTTGGAATAGGTTATGCAACACCTATAGAATCACCAAGTGGCCCTACCAGTCTTGTTGGTTCCAAGACTATGCCCGATCATGATGCTAGGGATATTGAACGTGATAACAAAGAGCGGGCCAAGGATAAAAAAATGGGCTACAGAGAGTCTGTTCCTAATGATGAACAAGGAGAACTGTCTGTAAATAGAGACAAGGCTGCTTTCGTATCTTATTAAATAGTATGAACAGTGTAATTATTGGCATGGCACCAGCGGCTGCACTGAGGACATCTACCTCTGTCCATCCTGCTAGTATTGCCATAGTCAAGTCATCCAATGACCTAATTATTGCTGGCTATGCATCTGTAGAGATGGTAGACAAGCAAGGTGACTTGATTACTCGTGGAGCATTAAAAGATGCCTTTGGTAACTTTATGAAAGCAGATGGCTTTCGCAATGTTCAACTAGCACACTCAAACATTCAGGTCGGTGAAGTTATCAAGGCTTACACTGACTCTGATGGTAGACTATGGAAGTCCGGCGTTGATGACGCTGGCATGTTCGTTGTCATCAAACTTAGAGATGACATCGAGAAGGCTCGTGAAGTAGCCAATGAGATTCGCAAGGGTAACCTAACTGGGTTCAGCATTGGAGGACAGGCGTTTAAGCGCATTAACAAATCTGATGTAAAGCATGGAAACTATACTGAGATTTCCAAGTTAGAACTACACGAAGTTACTATTTGTGAAAAGGGGATTAACCCCGAAGCATCCTTTAGAATACTGAAGGAGGACACTACTATGACAAACGACGTAGACGCATTGGGTGAATTGGCATCCGTAATAGATCGTTTATCTAAGCAGTTGGACGACATGGACAAAGAAGATGAAACAAAGGGCATGCACGAAGAAATGAAGGGCATGCACAAAGACATGGGAGAAAAGGGGGAAAAACCTGATTTCCTTGACATGGACAAAGATGGTAACAAAACGGAATCATTGGAAGACGCATTGGAAGACCGTGACGAAGACGAAGATGACGACATGGATATGGACGACAGACCAAAAAGGAAACCTAAAGAAGAATTAAGACTAGCCGAGGACGACAATATGGCAAAGGAAGAAGAAGAAGATGATAAGAAAAAAGAAATGAAAGACAAGATGTACAAGGATGACATGGAAAAGTCAGAGTACAGCGATGTCATTACTAGCGAATACCTAGATTGGATGGAGAACACTTTGAAGTCCGCTGGCGTAGACACTGGTGCTGCTCGCTCACACTTTGACGGTGTTGCTAAGGCTAACCTCGGCAGCACTCCTGAGCAGATTGGAGATGGAGCAGACTACTTCGGAGGCCAAGTAAAAGGCCGTGCAACTGAAAGTGGTTCACCATCAACCAGTGCTATTTCCCGTGCAGGACTAGGCGGAGGCGGCGATGTTGCTAAATCTTACCTAAACCCTGACAATGTTTCCCCATCTGAAATTGAAGACGCATATGAAGTCTTTAAGGCAGCAGCAATGGAACAGCAGTTCAAGAACAACTTGAACGATGTGTTCTCAGAGCGCTTGCAGAAGGAACTAACATCAGAAGCACAGACTCGTGCAGCAGCAGAGTTTGACGCTCGTGGCCCTCTCGCAACTATCGAGAAGGCAATTTCACAACTAAGTGAAAGAATCGATAACATCGGTTCTTCAACAACTGCGGAAATCCGCAAGTCAACAAACCACTCCACAGTAGAAATACCATCTACAGAGGAACTAGCAAACATGTCGTGGGACGAAGTACACAGTCTCGCAGGAAGTGTTTGGAACTAAATGGAGGAATGAATAATGGCACGAAATTACACACGCACAGTACAAGACATGGAACGCTACTACTATGGAGCAGGCACTAACATGGGATTCGGTTACTCCGGTAGCGAACTTCTCAAGGCAGACGCTCCAATGCTAAGCACAACCGCTGGAACATACCAAGCAATCTACGGACGCAAAGTATGGTCACAGTTGAACCAAGAATTTAACGCATTCTCTATCCTTCCTAAGAAACCTTGGGACCGAAGTGGATGGAGAGTTGTAACTGCAAAGCCTTCGACAGCAGTCGGTGGCGGTATTGCAGAGAACGGCACACTGCCTGATACTACAAAGCCTACATTCCAAAATGTTGCAGCAAAGCCTAAGACTATCGCACACTCATTCGATATGTCCGAGGTTGCAATCTTCTTGAATGACAAGGATGACGGACTTGGCGACATTCGCTCTGTCCTAAAGGAAGAGATGGGTAAGCACCACGC